>VOFI01003908.1_pt1 | contig 46428 bp, 58 predicted proteins | sample 5384131 | NCBI WGS metagenome assembly VOFI01 (sample SAMN12384728, study PRJNA508395) | human gut metagenome | isolation source: healthy gut H | host: Homo sapiens
TTGAATTACGGATGCTGAACCGAAATCTCGCTTCCGATTTCCTGGATTGGCTGGAAGTGCAAAGAAAAGTGTCTGTTACAACCCGAAACCAAAGGCTTGCCGCAATGAAGGCATTTGCGCATTATGTTCAGTACAGAAATCCGGAATATCTTGAAAACTGTACGGACATCCCAAAAAACATGAAAAGCCAGTCACACCATCTCTGATAGAAGAAGAACTTAAAGCTTTGCTTGCCCAACCAGATCCATCTACGCGGCGCGGTCTTAGGGACCTAACACTACTTTCCCTGCTATATGATTCCGGTGCGCGAGTCCAAGAGATCACGGATCTAAAACTTAAGGATATCCGATTAACCAATCCTGCCATGGTTACATTGACAGGAAAAGGGTAGAAAAAAAGCTCGCCAAGTACCGCTAACCGAATGAAAGAAACGTGCAAGCTCTTAGATGCTTATATTCGGAACTTCAATCTGAATTCCGAACCGCTGACATCGCCGCTGTTCTTTAACCAAAAGGGGCAGGCGCTTTCACGATATGGGATTACTTATATTCTCAAAAAATACGTTTCTCAAGCTAAATTGGACAGCGATACGAGAAAAATCTCTCCTCATGTTTTACGCCATACTAAGGCAATGCATTTGCTGCGGGCTGGTGTGAACATGATTTATATTCGTGATTTCTTAGGTCACGTCGATATTTCTACCACTGAGGTTTACGCTCGGATTGATGCCGAAATGAAACGAAAAGTTTTTGAGGAAAAAGTGCCTAATAGCAGCTTTTCCATCAGCCGGAAGCCTTTCTGAAACTAGGCAACCGTCTGCTGGTGCTGCCGGTGCCCGATGAACCGCCCGCAGAAAAGCCCCGCACCAAGCCTCCGGCAGAGTATGACCGCTAAAATCACCCTGCTGCACGGGAGACTAACTATTAAAAGTCAAGCCCCAAAATGAAAAAATCCGCCAACCGACCGCTGCCCCTGACAAACAGCATTCAAATGCTGGAATCAGAGCAGCGAGGGCGACGGAGAGAACAGCAAAGCAAGCCCAGCCAGCCCTCGCACAAACAGGATAGCATTTAATGCTTCGGTTCGTCAAGGGTTCGCTGCGCCAGCTAAGTTTCTGTTGGAATTAGCTCAGGCTCAGGAGAAAATCATGCAGCTGCAAGATATGCTTTCCCGGATTTCTGTAAGGCATAAATCAACCGAACGAGTTTCTTCATGGCGTGGGACAGGGCAACATTGTAGTGTTTTCCTTCGGCACGTTTTTTGGCAAGGTATTCAGCAAAGACAGGATTCCAGTAGCAGACGTACTTGGTTGCGTTGTAAAGGGCATGTCGCAGGTAGCGGGAGCCACGTTTTTCCATGTGAGCATAGCAGTTTGTGAGTTTTCCGGACTGGTATGTAGATGGAGAGCAGCCAGCGTAAGCAAGAATTTTGTCAGGAGAACTGAAATTGGAGAAATCCCCGATTTCTGCAAGGATCACAGCAGCGGAGTTTACTCCCATGCCGGGAATCGAGAGAATTGGTGGATTGAGCTCATCTATGATTTTCTGAATAGAATCTTCGATTTCGTTGATCTCGGAGGCAAGTTCTTGAATGAGTTTAATGGTATGCTTCAATTCCAGAGATTTAGCAGGCATGACAGAGCCAATAGAAGCTCTGGCTGCCTCTCGAATCTGGATGGCTTTCTTTTTCCGTAGCGTCCTTTGGACGCTGTTGTAAGAAGGTTTGTCAGCTTGGTAAGATGGACTTCTGAAATTTGCTTTGCACCGGGATATTCGCCGAGAAGTGCGTAGATTGAAGTGCCATGGATAGACGAAACAAGCCCTTCCAATTCGGGAAACAGAATCGTAGCCAATCTGGACACCGATTGCTTTAGTTTAGCGCATTCCTGAACTTTATCAAATCGGTATCTTGTTAGTGACTTTAGCTCTTCGTTATGGTATGCTATATCCGTGTAGGACTTGAGGTCTACATCGGACAATAGCATAGTTGCAATCGTTCTTGCATCCACACGATCGGTTTTAGTTTTGCGAAGGCTGAGACTTTTTCGGTACAGGTTGGTGTGCAAAGGGTTATGACATAAGTTGGCAGACCGTTGTCAAGAAGGAACCCAAGAATATTGTAGCTGTAATGTCCGGTAGCCTCAAGTCCTACTTTTATTTTGTCTGACTTTTTGGTGCAGTTTCGAATCGTTTGAAGCAGCTGCTTAAATCCATCCATGTTGTTGGGGATGGTAAAGCAGTCAGCACGAACCATTCCGTCTGAATCAAGAATACAGCAGTCATGCTTATCCTTGGCAACATCAATTCCAACACAAACCATTTTGATACCTCCGGTATATTTATTTCGATGCTGTTCAGGACCACAGACTTCTTTGCTCTTGTAACCTCGTTCTAAATAAACCGTCTGGCGGTATCTAACTGATTAACATTTCAACAAAGAAGCTGTGGTTGGAGCCTCCCGAAAACCGTCTTTGCGGTAGGTGATGTTCCACCAATCCACAGCATCCTGAACTTATTGTAGCATTCCGCTGGAGAGCGGTCTATAAATACTACTATTTTATTATACGAGGTGATGGCAGTGCAGGAAGAAATCGAACAGAAAACTTTCAATATTATGATCTCCACCACAAAGCTGTCAGCCCGAACTGTCCTGCGGGCGGTAAAAGCGGCGATCCGGCTATACCAGTCTAAGGCATCCCAAGGCAAGCAGAGCGTCCGCACCCTGCTGCGGCAAAATCGGGGCGTATCCAGCGTGGAGATCAGCAAGACCGGCATCCGTGGGCTGGAACGCTATGCCAAAAAGTACGGCATCGACTATGCCATCCGCAAGGACAGCTCCGAGGTGCCGCCCCGGTATCTGGTCTTTTTCAAAGCCCCGGATGCAGAAGCCTTTCACTCGGCGTTCAAGGAGTATTCGGCATCTCTGCTGAACAAGGGCAAACGCCCCTCGGTGCTGGCAAAACTGCATGAACTGGTGCAGGCGGCGGCAGAATTCCCCGGCAAAGTCCGGCACAAGGAACAGGAGCGTGGACTGTGACCACGAAAAAGCTGATAAAGCTGCTGGCACTGTATCTGCCCTATATTTTGCTGGGGCTGGTGGCAACAAACTTTGGTGAAGCATGGCGGCTTGCTGAGGGCAAGGAGCTGGGGGATAAGATCATGTCCATGATGGGTACCATCCCGCTGGCATTTGCGAACCCGCTGCCCAGCCTGCATCCGCTTGATTTGCTGGTGGGTTTGTGCTGTGGCGCAGGGTTACGGCTGGCGGTCTATCTGCGTGGCAAAAACGCCAAGAAGTACCGCCATGGCATGGAGTACGGCTCTGCCCGGTGGGGTACGCCCAAGGACATTGAGCCGTTCATGGCTCCCAAGTTTGCCGACAACATTATCCTGACCAAAACGGAACGGCTGATGATGTCCAACCGTCCGCCGGACCCGAAAAATGCCCGGAACAAAAATGTGCTGGTGGTGGGCGGCTCCGGCAGCGGCAAGACGAGATTTTGGCTCAAGCCCAACCTTTTACAATGTCACAGCTCCTATGTGGTCACTGACCCGAAAGGCAGTATCGTGGTCGAGTGCGGGAACGCACTTCTGAAAAAAGGCTACAAGCTGAAAATCCTGAACACCATTAACTTTTCCAAGAGTCGATGCACTACAACCCCTTCGCTTATGTCCACAGCGAAAAAGACATTTTGAAGTTGGTGACAACGCTGATGACCAACACCAAGGGTGAAGGGTCCGGCGGAGACCCATTCTGGGAAAAATCGGAGCGTCTTTTGCTCACTGCCCTGATCGCCTATCTGCATTATGAAGCCCCGGTGGAGGAGCAGAATTTTGCAACACTGTTGGAAATGCTCAACACCATGCAGGTGCTGGAGGATGACGAGGAATACCAGAATCCGGTGGACTTGCTGTTTGAGGAACTGGCAAAAAAGAAGCCCAACAGCTTTGCCGGGCGGCAGTACAAACTTTACAAGCTGGCTGCTGGCAAGACCGCAAAATCTATCCTCATTTCCTGTGGTGGCGTTGTTCCTCATTATGTCGGACACGGATTCCACCTTCAATTTTCTGATCGCATGGTCTACACGCAGCTTTTCAATCTTCTCTGCGATAAAGCAGACGATGTATACGGCGGCACGCTGCCCGTCCATGTACGGTGTCTGATCGACGAGTGTGCCAACATCGGGCAGATTCCAAACCTGGAAAAGCTGGTGGCTACCATCCGCAGCCGTGAGATTTCCGCCTGCCTTGTTTTGCAGGCGAGAAGTCAGTTGAAGGCTATCTACAAGGACAATGCGGACACCATCGTGGGCAACATGGACAGCCAGATTTCTCGGCGGCAGTGAGCCGACCACCCTGAAAGACCTGTCGGAGATGCTGGGCAAGGAGACCATCGACGCCTTCAACACCTCGGACACCCGTGGCAACAGCCCCAGTTACGGCACCACGTTCCAAAAGATGGGGCATGAGTTATTGAGCCGGGACGAGCTGGCGGTGCTGGACGGCGGCAAGTGTATTTTGCAGCTGCGCGGTGTGCGCCCTTTCCTTTCGGACAAGTACGACCTGACCCAGCACCCCAACTACAAGTTGACCTCGGACTACGACCCCAAAAACACCTTCGATATTGAAAAATATCTGAACCGAAAAGAAAAAATCAATCCCAATGATGAATTTGTTGTGATTGACGCTGATTCGCTCCCGTCTGCCTGACCCGGTAGGCGGTTTTATTTTACTCGGACCAGAGAGGTACACCGGCAAATCCACTTCTGCCGCAGTTCGTGGCTCAAAAATGTACGATTTCAGGTGTGTACGGACGGTCTACAATTTTTTCAAAATAAAGGAGAAACGACTATGGAATTCTTTAACTCTGCTATATCGAAGTTCTTCAGACTCTGGTGCTCCAAGTCCAGGGCAGTCTCAGGGCATGAAGCAGCTCATGGCTGGCGGCGGCGTTGCTCTGGTAGGCATCACCCTGATTCCTCTGCTGTCCGGTCTGTTCGGCTAAGAGCCGCAGGCGGGGTTTCCCGCCTGTACATACGCAATCGCTCCATCTTTGCTGTGGATAACAGCCCTTTATCATAAGGAGCGCATTGCGGTACGAATCTCCACCCATCAATGAAAGGCGGTGTCTTATGCAGTTTTTGACCCACATTATTTTTCTTCTGAACCTCCTCAAGACCCTCATCAACCACTTCACCTAAAGGACGGTGACTGCTGAATGGAAACTGTTCTCAAAGCCATGCCGACTGGATCAAAGGCATCCTGACGGCAGGCATTATGTCCAATCTTTCCGGCTTGTTCGACGATGTGAACACGCAGGTCGGCAATATCGCCCAGCAGGTGGGCACCAAGCCCTCCAGCTTTGAACCGCGCGTTTTCGCAATGATCGAAGCCCTCTCCCGGAATGTGGTGTACCCATTGCAGGCATCATCCTGACCTTCATCGCCTGTTATGAGTTGATCGAGATGATCACCCAGCACAACAACATGGCGCAGATTCGAGCCTGCACTCATCATGCGCTGGATTTTTAAGACCGCTGTTTCGGTATGGCTCATCAGCAACACCTTCGATATTGTGATGGCGGTATTCGATGTCACCCAGAAGGTAGTGTCCGATTCCAGCAGCATCATTGCCGGAAACACCCGTGTCAACGACATTGGGCTTTCCATGCTGCAATCCAGCATGATGCAGATGGATGTAGGCCCCTGTTCGGGCTTTCCTGCAAAGTTTCTTCATCGGCATCACCATGCGGATATTGAGCATCATCATTTTTGTCATCGTCTACGGGCGTATGATTGAAATCTACTGCATGGTGAGCCTTGCGCCCATCCCCATGGCGACCTTCGGCAACCACGAGCAGAGCCACATGGGGCAGAACTACCTGAAATGCCTGTTCGCATTGGGCTTTCAGGGCTTTCTCATCCTCATCTGCGTGGCAATTTATGCCGTGCTGATCCAGAGCGTGGCGATTTCCGGGGATGCCATCAACTCCATTTGGAGCATTGTGGGCTACACCGTCCTGCTCTGTTTCAGCCTGTTCAAGACCAGTTCCGTGACAAAATCCGTTCTCGGAGCGCATTAAAGGAGGTGTTCACTTGGCTGCGTATATCTCTGTGCCCCGTGATTTGACGCAAGGTCAAATCCAAAGTGGCGTTCAACCTGACCAAACGGCAGCTGCTTTGTTTTGGCACAGCGGCTCTCATTGGAGTGCCGCTGTTTTTTGTTCTCCGGGATTCCGGCGGCAACACAGCCGCCACCCTTGGCATGATGGCCGTGATGCTGCCGGCGTTTTTTCTTGGTATGTACGAGAAAAACGGTCAGCCTTTGGAAAAGCTGCTGTCGTACTATGTGCAGTCCCGGTTTGTCCGCCCGAAGATTCGCCCCTACAAGACCAACAACTACTATGCACTGCTTATGAAGGGAGGCATGACCCATGATCCCGTTTTGGAAAAAGACCGATAAGCACAGCAAGCCGCAGTCTGCGCAGAAGCGCAGGCAGAACGCAAAGCCTGCTGTGCCCCGGACCGCCCAGCAGTCCATCCCCATGCAGCGGATGTTTGAGGATGGCACCTGCCGGGTGAAAGCAAACTATTACACCCGCACCATCCAGTATCAGGACATCAATTATCAGTTGGCGCAGCAGGAGGACAAGACCGCCATTTTCGAGGAATGGTGCTCCTTCCTCAACTTTTTTGACAGCTCCATCAAATTTGAACTGTCCTTTGTGAACATGGCAACCGACAGCACCGAGTTTGAGAAAAGTATCCGCATCCCGTACCAGCGAGATGGTTTCGATGATGTTCGTGCGGAGTATTCCCAGATGCTGCGCCAGCAGCTTGCCAAGGGCAATAATGGTCTGACCAAGACCAAGTTCATCACCTTTGGCGTGGAGGGCGAAAGCATGGCGCAGGTCAAGCCCCGGCTCGATCACATCCAGAACGATCTGCTCAACAACTTCCACCGGTTGGGGGTGCAGGCAAAACCCCTGAACGGTGTCCAGCGGCTGAAGCTCATGCACGATATGTTCAACATGGACGGTGCCAGCAAGTTTCACTTTGACTGGAAGGACCTTGTAAAAAGCGGCCTTTCCGTGAAGGATGCTATTGCACCCACCGCCTTTGCCTTCAAGAACAGCCGCACCTTTCAGATGGGTGGCATCTTCGGGGCGGTCAGCTTCCTGAGCATCACGGCATCCGACATCAGCGACCAGCTTTTGAAGGATTTTCTGGATATGGACTCCAGCCAGATCGTTACCATGCACATCCAGTCCGTTGACCAGAACCGTGCCATCAAGACGGTGAAGCGCACCATCACGGAACTGGACCGCAGCAAGATCGAGGAGCAGAAAAAAGCTATCCGTGCCGGGTATGATATTGACATCAGTGCGACTCGTTCCTGAACAAAACCTTCGTGGTTGAAGGATAAAATCAGGCACTAACAAAAGAACGAAAATTTCAGATGTTAGGAGAACTAACAATCCAAGCGGTGGAATGATGGGGTAACGCCCTGAAACGCCCCCTTAATACTCCGACTGGCACCAAAGATGGAAACATCCGGTGTCAGAAGCTCGGTGAAGGCGGCCGAGAGCAGCCGTAAGAAATGCTGGAAAGTCACCAGCCCCACGAAAGCCGTCCAGAGGTGGACGGTGCTGCCTATAGGCCGGAGGTCTACAAGATACCCAAGGTTAGAATGTTTGCAAGATAACTGACGAAAACCGCGAATGTACGGGTCTATACGATGACGGCATAGAAATGTGCCGAGAGCGTTAATCGCTCGTCAGTGTGGTGAAGTAAGAATTGATGTTATGAAACGCCATAGCAAGTTACAGGCTTGTTCAAGCTGGCAGGACCAAAGCGGAAACCTAAAGGTATATGAAAAGATAGGATTGTTGGAACGAGGAAAGGCAGCGAGCTTTCTCATTTGAAAGTAAGGGGACGAATCATATAAGCCCCTGAGTCACTGCTGAAAAGCAGAGGTCGAACCGATAATGCTTTTTGCGAAAAAGAGAAAAGCACAGGAATGGCCTCAAGTCAGTTAAACAGACACCCTTAACACTTAGTCGCAATTAGGATTGCGAGTATGACAAAAAGAAGTCACTCGCCGTAAAGGAGAGTGATGCCTAATGCCACGTGAGAAACGCCCCAAAGCAAAAAGCATGGAATCCCTTCGCCATGCAGAATACTACGACATGCAACGTACCTTCGATGAACTATACGCCAGAAGTCAGGCCGGAGAAATATTGATGACCTGATGGATTTGATTCTGTCAAGAGAAAATATCATGTTGGCGTATCGGAACATCAAGGCGAATTCTGGAAGTGCAACTCCGGGAACAGACCGACTGCGGATAATGGATATTGGCAGACTGTCTGCCGATGAAGTTGTCGCAAGGGTACGAAAAATTGTCAACGGAGGAAGGAACGGCTATACCCCAAGAAGCGTAAGAAGAAAAGAAATCCCAAAGCCGAACGGCAAGACCAGACCTCTGGGAATACCGTGCATTTGGGACAGGCTGATACAGCAAGGTATCAAGCAAGTCATGGAACCAGTCTGCGAAGCAAAATTCAGCAGTAATAGCTATGGATTACGCCCGAACAGGTCGGTTGAAAATGCAATCGCTGCGATGTACCGTCTGATGCAGAGGTCAGGACTTTACTATGTGGTAGAGTTTGACATAAAAGGGTTCTTCGACAATGTAGATCACACGAAGCTGATACGGCAACTGTGGTCGTTGAATATCCGAGATAAAAAATTGCTCCATGTTATCCGCAGAATGCTGAAAGCTCCAATTCAGATGCCGGACGGACATCTGGAAAATCCCAAGAAAGGAACACCGCAAGGTGGAATAATATCTCCCCTGTTGGCAAATGTTGTGCTAAATGAGCTTGACCACTGGGTCGAAAGCCAATGGCAGAACCATCCGGTTATAGAGAAATACTCCTACAGGGAAAATGCAGCAGGATGCCCGATACACAGTCATGCGTATCGGGCAATGCGGAATACAAACCTGAAAGAAATGTATATCGTGCGATATGCAGATGATTTTCGGATTCTTTGCAGAACGAAAGAACAAGCGAATCGAACGCTGATAGCGGTGACAAAATGGTTGACTGAACGCTTAAAACTTGAGGTTTCTCCAGAGAAAACGAGGATTGTTGATGTCAGGCGGAGCTATTCGGAATTTCTTGGATTCAAAATCAGATTACGCAAGAAAGGAAAAAAGCGTGTTGTGCAGTCGCACATGTGCGATAAAGCATATAAGCGGGTCAAAGCCGACCTTGTAAAGCAGGTTGGAAACATCAAGTCCCCCAGAGCTGACCGAGGAGAAGCAGGTGAAGTTCATTTGTTCAACTCCATGGTCATGGGAATCCAGAACTACTACCGGTTAGCTACGGACATCAGCCTTGATTGTAGCGACATCGGCAGAGCAGTTGATATAGTTCTCAAGAACAGGCTGAAATCTGGAAAATCTCATCGTGAAAAAAAGGAAGGCCGTGACCTGACCAAAAGCGAATTTCAAAGATATGGGAAATCCAAAAAACTGAGATATCTCGCACAATCAAAAGAGCCAGTTTATCCGGTAAGCTATGTGCGGTGTAAAAAACCGATGGACTTAAAGCGGAATGTATGTGCCTATACCCCGCAGGGTCGAAGCGAAATCCACAATGATTTGAGGATAGATACTACCCTGCTTTTGCAGCTTATGAAAGCAACCGCATACAGCCGTAGCGCAGAATATATGGACAACCGTATTTCGCTTTTCTCTGCCCAGCAGGGAAAATGTGCAATCACGGGAAAGCCGTTTGAATGCGTGACAGACATCCACTGTCACCACAAGAGGCCGAGAAGCCTTGGTGGAACCGACAAGTATGGAAATCTTGTGCTGGTCTTAGCACCTGTGCATGAGCTGATTCACGCCACAAACAAAAGCACCATAGATTCGAGTCTTTCATCTCTAAAACTGAACCAACAGCAGTTGGCAAAGTTGAATAAGTTGAGGATTTTGGCTGAGGTAAAACCCATAGAATTGGAAGAAGTAGCTTTAGAAAACCAGTCTCACAATGGTATGACTAAGGAGATTAAGAAAACTGTTTAATTGAGGGAGCGCCGGATGCGGTGAAAGTCGCATGTCCGGTGTGAAGCGGGGGAAAAGTCGGAGATGATTTCAAAGACTTACCTATCGCTATTGCCGTCGGATTTGGCAACTTACGGACGGGATGCGAAAGCCCTGCTCAAAGAGTTGCAGAGCCAGAACGAGCGGATGTTCCTAGTCACTTTTCTGGTGCTGAACACCGGGCGCACGGAACAGGAGTTGGAAAACAATGTCTTTCAGGCCAGCTCCATCGCCCAGAAGCACAACTGCAATCTGTGCCGGTTGGATTTCCAGCAGGAGCAGGGGCTGATGTCCTCGCTGCCGCTGGCAGACTGCCAGATCGAAATTCAGCGGGGACTGACCACCAGCAGCACGGCTATCTTCATCCCCTTTACCACGCAGGAATTGTACCAGAGCGGAAAAGAATCGCTGTACTACGGCTTGAATGCGCTTTCCAACAACCTCATCATGGTGGACCGCAAAAAGCTGAAAAACCCGAATGGCTTGATTTTGGGCACTCCCGGCTCTGGCAAAAGTTTCTCGGCAAAGCGTGAAATTGCCAACGCCTTTCTGGTGACAGATGATGATATTATTATCAATGATCCCGAAGGCGAATACTCGCCGCTGGTGAATCGTTTGAAAGGTCAGGTCATCAAAATCAGCCCCAACAGCACCCAGTTCATCAACCCCATGGACATCAACGCCAACTACTCCGAGGAAGATAACCCGCTTTCCCTGAAAGCCGACTTTATTCTTTCTCTGTGTGAGCTGGTGGTGGGCGGCAAAGATGGTCTGATGCCCGTCGAAAAGACGGTCATTGACCGCTGTGTGCATCTGATTTATCGCAAATATTTTGCCGACCCCTGCCCGGAGAATATGCCCATCCTTGAGGACTTGTACAATGCCCTGCTCCAACAGGACGAAAAAGAAGCCCACCATGTTGCCACGGCTCTGGAAATCTACGTCAAGGGCAGTCTGAACCTGTTCAACCATCGCACCAACGTGAACGTCAATAACCGCATCGTCTGCTATGACATCAAGGAACTGGGCAAGCAGATGAAAAAGCTGGGAATGCTCATTGTGCAGGATCAAGTGTGGGGGCGTGTCACGGCAAACCGCAGCAGCGGCAAGTCCACCCGGTATTATATGGATGAGATGCACCTCCTCTTAAAAGAGGAGCAGACCGCCGCTTATTCCGTGGAGATCTGGAAGCGTTTCCGCAAGTGGGGCGGTATTCCCACAGGGCTGACCCAGAACGTGAAAGACCTTCTTTCTTCCCGTGAAGTCGAGAATATTTTTGAAAATTCGGACATGATCATCATGCTGAATCAGGCGGCGGGAGACCGGCAAATTCTCGCAAAGCAGCTCAATATTTCGCCCCATCAGCTTTCCTACGTTACCCACTCCGGCGAGGGCGAAGGGCTGCTGTTTTTCGGCAATGTCATTCTGCCGTTTGTTGACCGTTTCCCCACCGATCTGGAACTGTATAAAATAATGACCACCAAGTTAGGTGAGGTTTCGGAGGGTGCGCAGAAATGAGCAATCCGAAGCTGAATCCCAAAGAGGAATCGTCCGCCAAAAAGACCCGTTCTCCCCCGAAGAAAGCCAAGGTGGAGCAGTCGGTGCCCAAAAAGAAGAAGCTGAAAACTGATGCAGAAAAGACCGCCGAAAAAGCCCAGCATCTGCGGTTTGGCAAGGCGGAACTGACCCCGGACGAACTGAGCCGGTTGAGCAAGGCGCAGAAGCGGGAGATGTACGCCGCCCATACCGCCCGGTCTGCGGTGCACCGGGAAATCGACCAGTACGAGGACGACAATGTGGGCACACAGGCTCTGAGCGAGGGCGAAAAAGCGGCTGGCAATGTCCGGGATATTTCCAAGAGCAGATACGCCCGCAAACTCAAGAAGAAAGCCAAAATGCAGGGCAAGAAAGGAGCCAAAACCGCAAAATCTTCTGCACAGAAGCCGACTGCGGCACAAGATGTAGGAGCATCCAGCACCGGCGAGGGCGGCTCCAACTGGCTTTCCCGGTGGCGGCAGAAGCAGGACATCCGGCAGAGCTACTATGCCGCCGCCCGGTCGGGCACTGCGGCGCAGACCGCAGGCGGTAAAGCGGCATCCAACGGTGCATCTGCCGCTCGTTCCGGCATGGAACAGGCGGTGGAGAAAGGCAAAACTGCCGTCAGCACCGCTGTGAAGGGGCTGGTGAATGCCGCCAAGGGCAACGCACACGTTCTGGTGATCGTGGGCGTTTTTCTTTTGCTCATTCTTATGGTGATGTCGGGCTTTTCCTCCTGTGGCATCCTCTTTTCCGGTGGCACACAGGTATCCGGGCAGACCATGTACTCTGCCGAGGACCGGGACATCCGGGGCGCAGAACAGGACTACAAGAAGCTGGAAAAGGAGCTGGATAAAAAGATCAAGCGCACCCCCACCGACCACCCCGGCTACAACGAGTACCAGTACCACCTTGACCCCATCGAGCACGACCCATGGCAGCTGACTTCGTTCCTGACCACCTTGTATGACGATTACACCCGGTCGGAGGTGCAGGGCAAGCTGAAGGAGACCTTCAAAAAGCAGTATAAGCTGACCACATGGGTGGAGGTGCAGATACGGTATAAGACTGTCTGGGTCATGACTCCCGCAGGAATCCCAGTCCCCACGCAGGTGCCGTATGAGTACCGCATTTTTCACACAAAGCTGGTGAACCGTGGCTTGGAAGTCGTCATCCGGGAAGAATTGAATGCTGACCAATGGAAACGGTACGAGATCTTTCAGGACACGCTGGGCGGTCGGCCTTATCTGTTCAACGGTGGTCTGCCGCCCGGTGGCTCCGATGGCTCTGGCGCGCCGGGCATTGATTATCAGGTTCCGGCAGAAGCCCTGACGGATGATGAATTTGCCGCCATCTACAAGGAAGCCCAAAAGTATGTGGGCACACCTTACGTCTGGGGCGGTTCCACCCCGGAAACAGGCTTTGACTGCTCCGGCTACGTCTGCTGGGTATACAACCAGAACGGCTACGATGTGGGGCGCACCACCGCCAACGGCTTGTGGAATAAGAGCCAGCACATCAGCGAGGCCGAAGCAAAGCCCGGTAATCTGGTCTTTTTCAAAGGAACCTACGACACCCCCCGGCATGACCATACCGGAATCTATCTGGGCAACGGCATGATGGTGTCGGCCGGAGACCCCATCAAGTACGCAAACATTCACTCGTCCTACTGGGAGAAGCATCTCGCCGGGTTCGGACGGCTTTCAAAATGATTGGAGGAGTTTTATGAGCGAAAAATCGGATAAGCTGCGGGCGATGCTGGAAAAAGAAAAGGAACGCCGCATCAAGCTGAACAACCGCATCGAGATTCTGGAGCGGCGCATTCAGGAGGAGGATTCCGCCGAGGTCAACGAAATGGTGCGGACTGCAAAGGTCACGCCGGAACAGCTTGCCGCCCTGCTGCGGCAGTCGGCTACCGCCACCCCGAACCCGGCTGCGCTGTCTGCCGTGGGTGCAACTTTTGAGAAGGAGGTCGATGCAGATGAAGATTAAGAAACTGGGGGCGCACTGCTGGTATCGGTGGCACTGTGCGCTGGCATGGCGGCTCCCCGCTTTTGCCTATGGCGGAGAGCCTGTGGAGGAAGTGGAACAGCCGTCCTGACTTCTACCACCGATGAAGAAGATGTAGTCACCGTGACCGATGAGGAGACCGGTGCCCTGACCCCGGAGGGCAACCTGACACTGGTGGACGATTACCACACCGACTATTCCGATGGCAGCGGACAGCAGTTCATTACGCTGGTGTCAAAGTCGGGGCTACCTTCTATCTGGTCATCGACCGCAACGCCAAAGGACAGCAGACCGTCCACTTTATGAACCTGGTGGACGAAGCAGACCTTTTGGCGCTGATGGAGGAAGAAGATGCAGACGCTTATACCGCTGAAAAGGAAGCCGCGGCACAGGCTGAACAGGATAGGCTGAAAGCCGAGGAGGAAGCCAAGAAAGCTGCGGAAGAAGCGGCAGCATCCGGCACAGAACGGCCCACGGAAAATAAGGTCACAAAGATCGCATCCGGCTTTCTGGGTGTGGTCGTGCTGATTGCACTGGCAGCAGGCGGTGGCTTCTACGTTTTCTGCGAAGCAGAAGCAGAAGAAAAGCAAGCAGAAAAAGAAGCCCTCGACCCCGATGCAGGTTATACCGAGGACAAGGGCGATTTTGAGATCCCTACCGATGTGCCGGACGAGGACGAAACCCCGGACGAGCAGGACACTGAACCCATCTGATTTCAAGGCGGCATTTTGCCGCCGTACATATCCAAATGAAAACAGATTGGAGGGAACGCTTATTTCAAAATTCTAGTTGTAGCAGAAAAGCCCTCGGTTGCCATGTCCTACGCCAAAGTCCTCGGTGCCACCAACCGGCAGGACGGCTACCTTGAGGGCAACGGCTATCTCGTCAGCTGGTGCGTTGGTCATCTGGTGGAGCTGGCTCCGCCCAATGTCTACGATGCCAAATACGTCAAGTGGAGCATTGCAGACTTGCCCATCCTACCGCAGAAGTGGCAATATCTGGTGTCTGCGTCCACCAAAAAGCAGTTTGGCATCCTGCAAAAACTTATGCACCGCCCGGATGTGGACAGCGTGATCTGTGCTACGGACGCAGGGCGCGAGGGAGAACTGATCTTCCGCTTGGTGTACCAGCAAGCGGGCTGCAAAAAGCCCTTTTCCCGCCTGTGGCTGTCCAGCATGGAGGAAAACGCCATCCGGGAGGGGGCTTTCGCCCATCTCAAACCGTCAACTGAATACGATGCGCTGTACAACGCAGCACTTTGCCGGGAACGTGCCGACTGGATGGTCGGCATCAATGCGTCCCGCTTTTTTTTTCATGTCTGTACGGTCAACCTTTGGCGGTCGGTCGGGTCATGACCCCGGTGCTTGCCATGACGGTGGTGCGGGAGGCTGCGATAGCCGCTTTTGTGCCGGAAAAGTTCTACACGGTGGATCTGGAACTGACCAGTGGCTGCACGGCATCCAGCCGCCGCATTCCTGAAAAAGCCGTTGCCGAAAACTTGCTGGAAGCCTGTCGAAGGGAGATGGTGGCAACGATCCAGCGCATCACCCGCAAGGAAAAGTCCGAGAATCCGCCGTCGCTGTACGACCTGACCACCCTTCAGCGGGATGCTAACCGCCTGCTGGGGTACAGCGCACAGCAGACGCTGGACTATGTGCAGAGCCTGTATGAGAAGAAACTTACCACTTATCCCCGAACTGATAGCTGCTATATCACCGATGATGACGAGGAAATGCTGGAGGTGCTGACCGAGGAACTGGAAGTTTTTTTTTGACATTACCCCAGAAGATGTGGACGAGGCTGTGCCCCGGACACGGCGCACCGTCAACCGGGAAAAAGTCACCGACCACCACGCCATCCTGCCCACCCGCAGTATGCTGCAAGCCGATCTGGAAGCGCTGCCTAAAGGCGAGCAGAACGTTCTGAAGCTCATCATCGCCCGGACGCTGATGGCAGTCAGCAAGCCCTTCCGGTATCTGGAAACCCTGCTGACCACCGAATGTGCCGGGGAGGAATTTACCGCCAAGGGCAAGGAGGTTCTGGAAGAAGGCTGGAAAGCGGTGGAACGTAAGGTGCTTGCCGACATCCTGAACCGAAAACAGGAACTCACCGCCCTGCCCAATGCGGCAGAAAACGAGTGCGGCATCCTTAACGCAGAGCTGAAGGAGGGTCAAACGTCCCCGCCGAAGCACTTTACCGAGGACACCCTGCTGCACGCTATGGAGACCGCCAGTGCGGACAGTATGCCGGAGGGCGTGGAGCGTCAGGGCATCGGTACCCCGGCAACCAGAGCCGCCACCATCGAAAAGCTGGTGCAGAAGGGCTTTCTGGAACGGAAAGGCACCAAGAAAACCAAGGTGCTGCTGCCCACCGACAAAGGCAAAGCCCTTATCACTGTGATGCCCGAAGAGATTCAGTCTGCGGATATGACGGCTGACTGGGAAGCGAAACTGCTGCAAATCGAGCGTGGCGAAATGGAGCCGGGTGAATTTATGACTGAGATCAATACGATGATTACCGAACTGGTAAAGAACACGGAAATGAAAAAAAGGTGTGAATGCGCTTATGAAAAACAAGATTATTGGTATCTGCCCGAACTGTGGTGCAACTGTCGTGGAGCGTGAAAAGGGCTGGTTCTGTGAGAACAGGGAGTGCCGTTTCGTGCTGTGGAAGGACAATGCGTTCTTCAAGCGTCTGGGCAAACGGCTGGACGCTCATGTGGCGGACAAGCTGCTGCGGGATGGCCGTGTCCGGCTGAAGGACTGCAAGAGCGCCAAGAGCAAGACCTACAACGCCACTGTGCTGCTGGGTACCGAGGCTGATGGCCGCAGCAAGTTTTCGCTGGAATTTGAGGGAGGGTGCTGATGGAACAAACCAAAGAAGCTGTTTATCTCATCAATGACGACAAATACTTGCATCTGCGAGAGAATGGCGCAGGTGTCGGCTTTGCCACCTACAACAAGGTGACCGGCGAGCCGCTGGAAAGCGGGCAGATTTCCGAAAAGAACCTGCCGCCAGATGGACAAAACACCATCCCTGCCGCCCGGAACTGGTATCTGTTTGAACTTTCGGACGATGACCGCAAGGTCATCCAACAGGAAAGCGTAAAGATCCTCGAAAACATCCCGCAAGCTGGTATCGGCAGACGGCGCATCTGGGAGCCTGAAACGCTGCCGAAGGATATTCGTCTCATCAACAGCCACTATGACGACCTCTACCGCATTCCCGATGGCGGAGTTGTACAGGTGGATTACCCGGATGGGCGCAGCTTTACGGCACGGCTGGAACATCTGGATGATTACCACTTTGACATGGGCGGTTTGGGCAATGTGTTCCACATCTGCCAGTTTGCCGAGGTCATGGAACGGAACCATGCCGACTTCTACCCGGAAATTCAGACACAGGACGAGCAGGCGGCGTGGGAACTGGGCGGCAAAGGCTACCTTGCAATCCAGTCTTGTGAGGATGGATGGGACTACACCCTCTACCACAGCGATTATTCTGTGATGGACGGTGGGCAGCTGGATGCCCCGGAACTGACCATTCAGGAAGCCCGTGAGCAGATTCTGGAAGCTCACCACATGGAAGGGCGGCGGCTGTTGCAGGACTACGATGCCGTCATGGACAAAGTTGCGGAAGCCGAGGAACTGAGTGACAGACCGCCCTTCCACACTGGAAAAGCTGGCAGAACTGGCAGGTGATACGTCTGCGCCAAAATCCTCTGCACGTTCTGCGCCAGAACTGTGAGGTGGACGATGCAGCAAAAATGGAACCAGAATTTTGACGGTGAACCAAGAAGAACTGTGAAGCAAAGCAGAAAGAACTGACCGCCCAGAGAGATACGCTTGCTGATCGTCTGAAAAAGCTGGAAAAATCCAAGCTGGCGGAACAGGCTGACGTGGACCGTCTGGAGGGACACAGCCTTGCCATTTTTTTCTATCAGGTCATCGGAAAGATGGATGAGCCGTATTGCCGCACTGAAAGTCCAAAAGCGGGAGCTGCTGGAAGCCATCAACGCAGGAAAGACTGCCTTGCATACGGTCAACGAAGTTCTCGAAACCCTCCACAATGCCGAGGGCTGGAGTACATGGGACGTAATGGGCGGCGGTTTGATGGCCGATCTTGCCAAGTATGAGGAACTGGACGATGCGCAGAAACAAATCGAACAGCTTCAAGTGGAACTGCGGCGGTTCAAAACTGAGCTTGTTGATGTTGAGATCACCGCAGACCTTCAGGTTACGGTGGACAGCTTTCTGAAATTTGCAGATTTCTTCTTTGACGGCCTCTTTGCAGACTGGGCAGTTCTGGATCACATCAATCAGGCACAGAGCAGGGTGGAAAACACCAAGGATCAAATCAAGCGAGTTCTTGCACTTCTGAAAAAGATGCGCGAAGATATTGACGTCCACATCGCTGACGAAAAAAGAAAAGCAGGAGCAGCTTGCGGTGGAAACTGAGCTGTTACACAGGGCGTAACGGAAAGAATCAAACTCGAAAGAGGCAAATGGTATAAGGTGGCGGGCGGAGACAACCTTACACTGAATCCGGTAAACATTCGAGTCGAATAAATGTAAGTTCCTTGCGGGCAGCTATGAAAGCTGAAGCTGAGAAGAGAGTTTTGAATATTCACATATGAAGGAGTACAGTTCTATGAGTTACGGTTGGGCAACTGTTTTCACTTTAGCGGCATGGTTTGCAGGACTTGTGATTGATGCAAATGTGCGGGTCGGCGACCTCGGTTTACGAACAGTGCTTCCCGTCATCGTGATGGGGTGCTGCGTTATGAAGTACATAAAGGACAATAGCAAATAATCTTATCTCAATACACTTTCCAGCGGGCAGCTCCAAAACGGTTGCCCGCTATTTTTATGCTCAAAAACGGAAGGAGGCCAAAATGCCAAGCAAAACCGAAGAATATCTCGCCCTTGCCCAGCGCACAGCCAACGGCTTGACCCGGTACGGGAAAGCTGGACGGACTACCTGACCACCGCATCCCGGCTGTACAAGTACCCCTTTGCGGACCAGCTTATGATCTACGCCCAGCGCCCGGATGCCACCGCCTGCGCCGACTTTGACATCTGGAACAACCGGATGAACCGTTATGTCCGGCGTGGCTCCAAGGGCATCGCCCTGTTGGACGAATCCAGCGGATACCCGCGTCTGCACTATGTGTTTGATGTGTCGGACACCGGAGTACGGCGCAATTCTCGCGACCCGGAACGATCGGAAATGAATGACGACCTTTTCAAGCCGGTGTCTGAGATGCTGACCGCAGAATACGGCATCAGCCATGAACGGCTCAGCCAGCAGCTCGTAAATATTGCGGAGAAGCTGGTGAACGATTATTGGGACAACAACAGCGGCGACATCCTCAACATCGTTGACGGCTCTTTCTTTGATGATTATGATAGTAGCGGAAAGGAACTTCAGTTCAAGGCCGCTGCGACAATGAGCGTCAACTCTATTAGAACGATGCGGGTTTGAACCGGAAGGCTACTTTGACAAGGATGACTTTCAGGCCATCCACACCTTTTCCACACCCGATGCAGTCTATGCGCTGGGTGCCGCTACCAGCGACATCAGCCGCGAGGTCTTACGCAAAATCGAGCGGACGGTGAAAACCACGACCCGCCGCCGAAACGTAGAAAGGATGGAAGAATATGAGCAGCAGTCTGAATTACACGAAGATCGGGGATTACCAGCTCCCGAACCTGACCCTCAGCCAGCCGAAGACCCCGCTGGGCAAGTACGGCAGGATGCGCCGGAATTACCTGAAGCAGTATCGCCCGGTACTGTACAATTCGATGCTCCTGAACGGGACGCTGTACCCGACCCTGACCGAACTGGAGCAGACCGCAGCAGCGATGAAGAAGCAACTGATGGCCGATCTGCTGGCGAAGAACCCGGCCCCGGACAAGGAGAAGAATCAGATGGCGTGGGTACAGCACATGAACAGCCTACAGGAGCAGGTCGAGGAAGTGATTCGGACGGAACTGATCTACAGCTAAGTTTTCTGGATGCGCCCATCCCCACCGAAGCCCAGCAAATTGAAAAAATCGACCGAGCGGAGAGCGAAAAAACGCCCTCCGCTTTTGTTTTGTCGCAGGCTGAAATCGAAAACGAACTGCGTAAGCACGGCTCCGGGTTTGAGGGTGGCAAGCAGCGTATTATGGCGCTGTACCAGACCCAGCCTGACCGCAAACTCCGTGCCAAAGCACTGGCAAAGGAGTACGGCATTGGTGGGCACTCCTACGATTTTCTGGACGGAAGCTGGGGTTTTGTGAATCACGACTGGAAGGGACTGGAATTTGACCATTACCCCGACCACCAGAAAATCACTCTGAAACTTGCCGGGCTGAACGAGGATGGCACCCACCACCAAACCAAGTATCTGCGCCGGGAGGACTATCTGCCGCTGGGCATTACCATCCACATGGAAGGACGCACTTTCCGGGTGGATACAGTAAACTTTGATAAGGACAGCGTTACCCTGCAGGATGTGGCACTGGCAGAAATGCGGATGCCAATTTTCCGGGAGGAACCGCTGGCTCTTGTCCGGGAGTTGTACGAGCAGGAACAGGAAGTGATGGAACACCCCCTACCCGATTACAAGGTCGGTGACAATGTTATCGTTGACCTTCCTACCCGAACCATCGAAGGAACAATCGGCTATGTGGGCGAAACGGATGTTCGCATTGACACCAGCGCACAGGGACAGTCGTGGGATAACGAAGTTATCAACAAACGACAATTCGAGGATGGCTTGCGGCAGAATGAACAGGTTACTACGCAGCCAGATGATACTGTAAAAACGGTTGCCATATACCCTGCTGAAGAAAACCGTATGCCTTATGATATTGTGATCCAGACGATTGGCTCAAAATCACCTACTCTAGATGCAGTTGAACCGGAACGATCCACACTTGAACTTGCCGGGAACTTCCACATCACGGATGATGATTTGGGTGTCGGAGGCTGAAAGAACTGCTCTCTGAGGATGAATACGCCGCTGCTCGCGCTTCTACTCTGAACGCCCACTACACCAGCCCCACCGTCATCCGTGGTATCTACGATGCGGTGGAGCGCATGGGTTTCCGCAGCGGTAACATTCTGGAACCTAGTATGGGCGTGGGCAACTTCTTCGGTATGCTGCCGGACACCATGCAGGACAGCCGTCTGTATGGTGTGGAACTGGATTCCATCACCGGGCGCATCGCCAAAAAGCTGTACCCGCAGGCCGACATTACCGTGGCGGGCTTTGAGACCACAGACCGCCGAGATTTCTACGATCTGGCGGTGGGCAACGTGCCCTTCGGCAACTACAAGGTCAACGACAAGGCGTACAACAAGCTGGGTTTCAGCATCCACAACTACTTTTTCGCCAAGACTATCGACCAGATCCGACCGGGCGGCGTGGTTGCGTTCGTGACCAGCCGTTTCACGATGGACAGCAAGGACAGCACCGCCCGCAAGCACATGGCAGAGCGTGCCGATCTGCTGGGTGCCATCCGTCTGCCGAATAATGCGTTCCGTGCCAACGCTGGCACAGATGTTGTCAGCGACATTATCTTTTTTGCAGAAGCGTGACCGCCCCATCGACCATGAGCCGGACTGGGTACAGCTTGGCAAGACCGAGGACGGCTTTGCCATCAACCAGTATTTCGTAGACCACCCGGAAATGGTGTTGGGAAATTTGGAACTGGAAAGCACCCAGTACGGTCACGACCTGACCGTTGCACCCATTGAGGGTGCAGTGCTGGCAGACCAGCTTGCAGAAGCGGTACAGCATATTGAGGGCAATTACACTGCGGTGGAGATTGCTGCCCCGGACGTCGCAGATGCGGAAGCACAGCGCAAAACGCTGCCTGCAGACCCGACTGTGAAGAATTTTAGCTATACGGTTGTTGATGGCGAGATCTACTACCGAGAGAACTCTATCATGACGCAGATTGAACTGTCCGACAACGCCAAAGGCCGTGTAGCTGGTATGGTGGAGTTGCGGCAGATCGTCAACGAACTGATTCAGCAGCAGCTGAATGACTTCCCGGACGAGGACATTAAGGCATCGCAAGCAAAATTGAACGCCGCCTACGATGCCTTTACTGCAAAATACGGTCTGATCAACGACAAGAAAAATGCCCGCCTGTTCGATGATGACAGTTCCTACTATCTGCTCTGCTCGCTGGAGAATCTGGACGAGAATAAAAATCTTAAGTCCAAGGCAGATATGTTCACCAAGCGGACGATTCGGCCAGAGCGTGTTGTCACCAGCGTGGATACCCCCAGTGAAGCACTGGCAGTGTCCATCGGGGAACACGGCAAAGTAGACCTGCCTTATATGGCAGAACTGCTGGGCACACCCGGCGAGTACAGGCGCATTACCACCGAACTGTCCGGTGTGATTTTCATCCCGCCGCCGATGCAGACGACCCGGAAGCCGGCTGGCAACCTGCGGACGAGTATCTTTCCGGCAATGTGCGGAATAAACTGCGCATGGCTCAGCTTGCCGCTGAAAGCCACCCGGAGTTCAAGATCAATGTGGAGGCTTTGACCAAAGCGCAGCCCAGAGAACTGGAAGCATCTGAAATTGATATACGGCTGGGTGCTACTTGGCTGGACCCGGACATTATCCAGAAGTTTATGACCGAGACGTTCCAGATCCCCTACTATCTGCGCCATGCAGTCAAGGTGAGATATTCTCCCTATACCGCAGAATGGCGCGTGGAGGGCAAAACTGCCACCGGCAGAGGGGATATTATCTCCTCCGAAACCTACGGCACCAGCCGTGCCAATGCCTACAAGATCTTGGAGGAGACCCTGAATCTGAAAGATGTCCGCATCTACGACACCATTGAGGATGCCGAGGGCAAGCCGAAACGTGTGTTGAACAAGCGGGAGACCATGCTGGCTCAGCAGAAACAGCAGGTCATCAAGGACGCTTTTGCCAACTGGGTCTGGCAAGACCCCCAGCGGCGCATTGCGCTGGTAAAACAGTACAACGAGCTGTTCAACTCTACCCGTCCCCGTGAGTATGACGGAAGTCACATCAAATTCGTGGGCATGAACCCGGAAATCACCCTGCGGGAGCACCAGCGCAACGCGATTGCTCATGTGCTTTATGGCGGTAATACGTTGCTTGCACACGAAGTTGGTGCGGGCAAGACCTACGAAATGGCGGCATCCGCTATGGAAGCGAAACGGCTGGGGCTGTGCCAGAAATCCTTGTTCGTAGTGCCCAACCATCTGACGGAACAATGGGCATCGGATTTTCTGAACCTCTACCCCAACGCCAAACTTTTGGTGGCACGGCGCAAGGATTTTGAGACCGCAAACCGCAAAAAATTCTGCGCCCGCATCGCCACCGGCGACTACGATGCTGTCATCATTGGGCACAGCCAGTTTGAGCGCATTCCTCTGTCCTTTGAGCGGCAGGAGCGTATTATTCAGGAGCAAATTTATGAAACGCTTGCCGCCATCAATGAGCTGAAAGTCCACGCAGGCGAGAATTTCTCCATCAAGCAGATGGAAAAGACCCGGAAAACGCTGGAAACCAAGCTGGAAAAACTGCGCTCCGATGAGCGTAAGGACGATGTAATCACCTTTGAGCAACTGGGCGTTGACAGGCTCTTTGTGGACGAGAGCCATTTCTACAAGAACCTTCTTTTTGACCACAAAAATGCGGAATGTCGCTGGATTATCCACCAGCGAAGCGCAGAAATCCAGCGATATGTTCGGCAAGTGCCGCTATCTGGACGAGATCACCGGCGGGCGTGGCGTGGTGTTCGCTACCGGCACCCCGGTGAGCAACTCCATGACCGAGTTGTACACGGTCATGCGGTACCTCCAGTACAGCACCTTGCAGCAGAAAAAGCTGACGCACTTCGACTGCTGGGCATCCACCTTTGGTGAGACGACCACGGCCATTGAGCTTGCCCCGGAGGGTACCGGCTACCGTGCCCGCACCCGGTTCGCCAAGTTTTTCAACCTCCCGGAGTTGATGTCCATGTTCAAGGAGGTTGCGGACATTAAAACTAGCGACCAGCTTCATCTGCCGGTGCCGGTCGCAAAGTTTGAAACCGTGGTGGCAAAGCCGTCCGAAATTCAAAAGGAAATGGTGCAGGAACTGAGCAAACGTGCTGCAGAAATCCACTCCGGTGCAGTGGATGCCTCCGTGGACAATATGCTCTGCGTCACAAACGATGGGCGCAAAATCGGCTTGGACGTTCGCTTGATGAACCCCATGCTGCCAGATGATCCCAACAGCAAATTGAACGTATGCGTTCAAAATGTGTTGAAAATCTGGGAGGAGGGTAAAGAACAGAAGTTGACCCAACTTTTGTTCTGCGACCTCTCGACACCGAAAAACGATGGCAATTTCAACGTCTACGATGACATTCGCAAAAAGCTGATCGCCGCCGGTGTGCCGGAAAACGAGATCGAATTTATCCACAATGCTGACACCGAAGCAAAAAAGGCGGCGCTGTTCTCCAAAGTGCGCTCCGGCGATGTGCGAGTTTTGCTCGGAAGTACGGCAAAAATGGGAGCGGGCACCAACGTGCAATCCCGGCTTGTGGCGGTGCATCACTTGGACGTTGGCTGGAAGCCCAGCGACATGACCCAGCGCAATGGTCGCATCATCCGGCAGGGCAATATGAATAAGGAAGTCAAGGTGTTCAATTACGTTACGGAAGGGACATTTGACAGTTATTTGTTCCAAACTTTGGAAAATAAACAGCGGTTTATCAGCCAAATCATGACTTCAAAATCCCCGGTGCGCTCCTGCGAGGATGTGGATGAGCAGGCGCTATCTTACGCCGAAATCAAGGCACTGTGTGGCGGAAATCCGCTCATCAAGGAGAAGATGGATTTGGACGTGCAGGTGGCTAAATTGAAAGTTCTGCGGGCGACTTCCAGAATCAGAAATATCGTCTGGAAGATAAGCTGCTCAAAACATTCCCGGAAGAAATCCAGAAGCAGAAAACCCGCATTGCTGCTTTACAACAGGATTCACAGATTGCAGTAGCACACCCGCAGGACAAAGAAAACTTCTGCGGCATGACCATCAAGGGCATGGTGTACGATGACAAAAAGGCTGCAGGCGAACGGCTGCTGCTGGCTCGGCAGGAGATGCCCAATGCTGATATGATGCTGCTGGGCACCTACCGTGGCTTTGAACTGAACATTCGATTCGACAGCTTCAAAAATGAGCATCAGGCCGTACTCCGGGCAGAGTTGAGTTACCCGGTGTCGCTGGGCGATGATGCGCGCGGCAATATCACTCGTCTGGACAATGCCATTGACAATTTCGCTGACCGTATTGCAGATGCCGAAAATGCTCTGCAAAACCTTGAACAGCAGAAGCGGGCCGCAGAGGTCGAAGTGGCAAAGCCCTTTGCACAGGAGGAAGAACTGGCCGAAAAGTCTGCCCGCCTTGCTGAATTGAACGCCTTGCTGAACATCGACCGTGACCGCAGTTCCTCACAGGATGCTCCCGAAGAAACCGAGGAAACCGAAACACCTGCAACTCGTCCGTCTGTGCTGGCTGCACTGGGGGAAAAGACCAATCAGCCGGAGCCTGTCAAACCGTTCCGCAGCTATTATGATAAGGATGGTGATGCGCGATGAAAGAAAAGCGGGATGAAACCATCATCCTGCGCTTGAGCAAAACAGAAAAAAGAACCGTATCTATGAAAAGATGCTCAGCATGGGCATCCGAAGCCTGAGTGCCTATATCCGCAAAATGGCATTGGATGGCTACTGCCTGAATCTCGACCTTCCGCAGCTGCGGCGCATGGCTTATTTGCTCCAGAATTGCAGCAACAATCTGAATCAGTACGCCAAAGCCGCCAATGAAAACGGTCGGGGCTACGCCGCTGACATAGAGGACCTGCGGCAGCGTCTGGATGAACTGATTGATATCGGTAAGCAGATTCTTTCCAAGCTGGCAGAGCTATAAAAATTCCCGCAGTTGGAGGACTGCGGGTGTACATATAACGCTTGACATCCTTGCAACGCAGTAGTCGATACCTTTATAATAAGGGCGAACAGGAAGGAAGTGCTTGATATGATGTCTATGCTGAAGAAAATTGTTCTTTTCCCGATTTCTCTCTTTGTGGCATTTTTGGCTCTGATGGCAAGGTGGCTGCTAACCCTGTCCAGTTATGTAGTTGCTCCGCTGATGCTCTACATCTTCGCCTGCGGCATCTACACTGCTTACCGTCAGACTTGGAATCAGTTCCTTATCTTGCTGGTAGCCGAATTCCTCTGCTTTGTGTCCTCTTTTTTCGGCGCAACTGCCATCACCGAGGGCATCGGGCGGTTCAGTGAGTGGTTGGCCGAACTGTAAGGAGAATTTTCAACCTTTTGCCGCCTTCGGGCGGTAGGATGGCCGCGACACGGCTGATCGCGCTGCACAAAAACAAAGGCAAGTCGGTTGCGGCCTGTCTGAAAAACCGTACAGACTATGTACAGAATCCCGACAAGACTGAGCATGGCGAACTGATTAGCAGCTACGAATGCAGTCCTTTGACGGTGGATGAAGAATTCATGCTGTCCAAACGGCAGTATGAACTTGGCACTGGGCGCAGACAAAAAAAGTGACGTGATTGCCTATCAGATCCGGCCGTCGTTCAAACCCGGCGAGATCACCGCCGAAGAAGCCAACAAGGTGGGTTATGAGCTGGCAATGCGTTTCACCAAAGGCAAGTATGCGTTTATCGTTGCAACCCACACGGACCGGGAACACATTCATAATCACATTATCTACAACTCCACTGCGTTGGACAGCACCCGGAAATTCGGGATTTTTTATTGTCCGGGCTGGCTGTGCAACGGTTGAGCGATCTGATCTGCTTAGAGCATCAGCTTTCCGTCATTGAGATAAACCCTATCGGGAGCGGCAGAAGCGCACACTCTACCCGCCCAAAGAAAGCAATCGTGACCGTCTATGTGGCGTGATTGACACTATTCTGGCGGAAAAGCCCAAAGACTACGAAGTTTTTTTCTGCAAGGACTGGAGCAGCAGGGTTATGAGGTCAAGCGTGGAAAATACACCTCCGTCAAAGGCGCACGGCAGAAGCGATTCATACGGTTCCGCACTTTGGGCGCAGGATATAGTGAAGAAGAACTGAAAGCTGTTATCTCTGGGGAAGCCGAACACCATTCCCGGCAGAAGCAGAAGCGCATCGTACCGGAACAAAAGTTTCAGATGCTGGTGGACATTCAGGCAAAGCTGGCCGAGGGAAAGAGCATGGGGTATGCTCGCTGGGCAAAGCGATATAATCTGAAAGAAATGTCCAAAACGCTGATTTTCTTACAGGAGAACAAAATCGGAAGCATTGAGGAAATGCAGGAGCGTATAGATGCTGCTACTGCTCGCTATCACGAGTTGGGCGATTCCATTAAGGCAGCAGAAACGCGCATGGCCGAGATTGCCGTTCTGCGGACGCACATCGTTAATTACGCCCGGACACGTCCGGTTTATGATGCCTACCGCAAAGCCGGGTATAGTAAGAGCTTTCTGGAAGCCCACCGGGAAGAAATCACGCTGCATAAGGCCGCAAAAACTGCTTTTGATGAAGCCGGATTGAAAAAAGCTGCCAAAGACTAAGGACTTGAGCATCGAATACGCTGAACTTCTGAAAAAGAAGAAAGAAGCATACCCGAACTATCGTAAGGCACGGAACGAGATGCAAGAACTGGTTCGGGCTCGGAAAAACGTAGAACGATTTTTTGCGGAGGAAAAGGACATCATCGAAAAAGCGCAGAACCGATCATGGTATTCTTGCTGTGAAGGTCTTTTGTCGGTATATATACAAAATAGGAATAGGAGCAGAAACAGAAAAAAAGAATACTGCATTTTAAGTAAAGCAACAGCCATCCACTTGCAATCAATGCAAAATTGATGGCTGTTGCTTTAGCGTTTTTAGCCTGTTTACTTCTTTGTTTTCGACGATCGTATGAATTTATTTGTTAAATAAATTACCCAAAATATCATAACAAACTTATTGGTCAAAAAATTTTCAATTTCCGCTTCCTTTCCCAACCGAGACGAAATCATATAGAATGCTATATATTGAGCAAGCAGTGCTGCACAACGACATATCTCCTTGCCGGTCCAGCTGCTAAAGCCGAGCCAACAAAGCATAACAGAAAAAATTGCCGAAAGCATCAATGTTAGCAACCGTTTTCTTGCCATCAGATATCAAACCTCCATTTCTATGTGAAGTCCCTTTTAGAACTTCTATCTAGACAACGTTGTCGATGCCTTTTTTGTTACAGAAATTCTTGGATTTTTTTCAAGTTTGTTGTTTCAAACAAAAAAGTCATGCAAAAACTGTGCTTTCTCACAAATTTCGCATGACCTTTCGTTTTGCAATTGACCTCAGTAAATTTTTTGAGCCACTAACATAAGTTCTCTAATACTAATTCTTCCAATTATTGTATGTGTAATTCCCTCATCTTCCCAAACCAAATAATATCCAGTATTTTTGTCTTCTCCTAATAGCGCTTCCACATCTCCCATTTTAACTTTTCTATATTTTGTGTGTTCATTATCAAATAGTTCCTTTTTGATTTTGGTTTTGCACTATCGCGCAGCTAACTGTGTAAAAATCGTTCTCGTCCAGTTCTTTAATCCCACCAGAAATACCAGACAGTGGACTGCCACAGGACATCTGCCAAGGAGCCAATGCTTCCATCCTCATTCTGATCCAGATCTGGGCAGAATCTTTACCGGAATTTTAGCCAGAATGAGCGGATATGTCATTCCGGTATCATCGTTCCAATAGTTTGCGAAGCGGTCGTTGGGTTCTCCGCCCTCCATCTCGCCCAGGACTTCCTCATCCCAGTCCAGATCATCGTCCTCGGCTTCTTCCTTGCGCTGACCGGTCAATTCCTCCAAAATCGCCTTTCCGTCCTTGATGGGAGCGGAGAGCATCTTCTTTCGATACTCCTCCACGGTTTTGAGGTCAAATTCATAGAAGTCCGCATCATGCTCCGGGTCAGCGTTCATCACCAGACACTCCAACTGCGTTTATCAGGTCATGCTCCATGCACCAGCGCAGATAGATGGCCATGTGGTTATAAGCATTGATGGGGTCAATAGGCAGTTCCTTCTCCTCAATGCTCTCAAGGTGATAGGAAGCGTCGTCCATCTCACCGTCAAAATCATCATTGGAAAGGGTGCCACGAGTGATAGCATCCTGGCGGGTGGGGCCAGCTTATATTCCAATTCATCCCGGTAGAGAGGAATCACCTGATAGAAGTTGACCTCCTCGCCACTCGGCAGGATGCAGACCTCGCTGCCATCTTCGGTATCCTGGGGACCAGTCAGAATGGCGGCGCACAGCTTTGTGTCCTTTGCAAAATCCTCCTCATTGTCCATGGTATGGCCGAAGCCCAGCCAGGTATCGCTGGCAATGGGAAGGCGGGCCAAGGATTTCAGCAGGCGAATGGGCCAGTACCACCGCTCATCCTGCATAGATTCCTGAACCAACTTCCAGTCCGCAGGCAGCGCGATAGCCAGCTCCGCCCGCTCCAGCTTGTATTCTGCCAGTTCTTCCGGCACATTCATCCGGTGAGCACCCATACCCATGGTGACCAGGGTATAATAGTCCCGCTCCTCAGTGGGCGGCACGATGCAGATGTCCACATGGATGTCCGGGGAGACCAACTCGTGGAACACATTCTCGACCTCACCGAAATATTGCTCAATGTGCCCCTCGACGGCCTCCATCTCCTCCTCTGTGTAGACTTCGGGATTACTGAATTCTTCCTCATCCTGCGTGTCATCATTGTCTGAGTGGTCGCAGCTGTCATCCTCTGGATCTCCCTTTATAGGCTCGTAACCGATCTTCAGGGTCATCTGTTCCTCTGGCAGAGAGACACCGGGGCTGCGGGTGATGGTGTGCTTATCGTCCGCAGAAAAACCGATGGTCTCGCCGTCTTGCAGCGTCACATCACACGCCAGCACATAGGAGGCAAGGCTTGCCAAAAAGTCCCGTAGTTCCTCCGGCTCAGCGTCGGTGTTCAGCACCTCCATTTCCTCCTTGCCAAACACATCCATGCCGTAGGTGTAGCCGTTTAGGCCCCCTCGCTCCGGTACAGGCCGAACCAAACCCAGTTGAAGATGGGCAGTTCGTCCTCTTTGAGCATATCGGCAAGGCCCTCATAGAAACGAGGCTCAAATACCACGCCGCTGGTGTAGACACCGGTGGCATATTTCTGCTTGCAGCACACTGCCATCGCCTTAGTGAACAGCTTACCCCGTTCCAGCAGTTTTTCCTCCTCGCCCAATACAGCCACCACAATATGGGCCTTGTGCGCTTTGGCCACTTCTACGGCCTCTGGCCACATATAGTTGTTTTCGGCGTTGATCTCCGCTTCATTGTCCGGGATGTGACCGTGGAAGAGTGTCACGATCAGCATCATTCCGCCGACCCGCATTACCACAGCGTCATCGCTGTTCTCATCGTCTTCGTCGCCCTCATCCGGCTCCTCATCTACGATGCCCCATTCTTCCCGCAGATCCCGAATCAACTGCTCCTTGTCCCACTCTGCTTTGGAGAGGATCACAGATCCGGCAAAGGAGCCCTTACGGTCAGTTTCCTCCTCGTCGGCGTCATCCTCAAGATCCTCTACATCTTCATCCGGATCATGATTCATGCTCCAGTCCGCGGATGAACTCCTCAAAACTGTCTGCCAGATGGGTAATCTTGTAGTCGTTTTCCTGATCCACATGGACTACCGCAGGCTCTCCCTGGGGGCCGCAGGCACGGTAGTCCAGGAAAATCATATCATGTCCGGCGCTGGGGCAGTCGCAGATGGCCACACCGATGGCAGGATACTCCCACTCATCGATCATAAACTGGCTGCCCAGCTCTCCGCAGAGGGAGCAGCTCTTTTCTCGCCCGATGCCGAAAATGCCGGTGATGGCCACATGATCCTCTGCCCAGCAGGTAGGCTCATCGCAAGGATAGCAGGTATTCACCGGAATGCCGCCGTTGTGCTGCTTCATCAGCCAGATGTAGGCGGCGGGCAGCTTGTAGCCCAGTTCCTCCTCCACGCTGGCGATCAGCTCATCGGAAGGCGGATCACTGACATACTCTTTCAGCGCATACATACTGTCGTCCCAGAAGTTGGTGAGGTCGAAGCCCTCGAAGGGGGTATCACCGGGCACGAATTTGTCCTTCTTGTTCCGTCTGCTCCGGCGTTTCCGAATTTCCGCCTTGCACTCCTGAATCACCGCCGGGGCATTTTCGTCCTCCGGGTCCAGTTCCGCCCACCGCTGAGCGTAGGGAATGGCCTTTGCCTCCTGCTCATAGAGATACTGATAGCCATAGGCCATCCGCATATTCCACTCCGCCTTGTCCTGGCCTTCCTCCCGGACGGACTCCAGCACCTCGATGGCCCTCAGGAGGGCTTTGTCTCCCTTGGATTTCAAAGTGCCCTCGTCATGGTCCCCGATGATGGCGTAGTTTTCCAGCGCCCGGGCCAGGGCGTAGGCGGTGCGGTAGTTCCGCCAGTCCTCCGGGATGGCATTGAGTGTCTGGATACAGCGGGTGTACTCATCCTCGTCGTTCCACTGCTCCAGCTGCTGGAAGAATTCTTCTTCGTTCTGCGGGGTGTAAGGGATATAGTCCATACCCGTCAGCGTCTCGTCCAACTCGTCATCCTGATTCTCAGTTTCTGGCCCATCATCTTGTTGCTTTAGGGGTACAGAACCGGCTTCACGGCGGAAGGTGTGGAAGATGGCCCATGGGATGTCCGTGCCTTCAAAGAACTCTTTCGCCATGTTCAGCGCCTCTCGGATGTCCCAGGCGATGAAGTCCACATAGCCACAGTAGAGGCCGGTGGCCCCGCCGGTGAGAGTGAGCACTTCCGATCCTTCATCAGTGGTAAACACTTCTTCCAGCTTGTCCCGGAAGTCGAAGATCTTCTGACTGTCTTCCTCCTCCCGCAGGGTATCCAGAGGATAGCAGAAGAAGCCCGCTACCGTTCCGTCGGCGTGGAGATCGTCCATGAAGTCATTGTCGGCATTCAGATAGCCGTTGATGAGCGGCACACAGCAGGTGGAACCGGCCATTACATCCAGCCGCCAATCAGCGTCGGGGTCTTCATTGGGTTTCATTTCGTAGCCAAGATAGCTCTCCAGATAGGCTTTCGGATCAGTGGAGAGCTCCAGGCCCTGCTCCCGCAGTTTGTCGGGCAGCTGGGACAGGAGGCAGGACGGCTCTGCCTTGGGTCCCTCCAGCACATCAAAGCTGTCTATGTATCTCATGTGGGGGATCTCGCCCAGCACTTGGTCGGTGAGGGTAGTGAGCATCCACCAGGCCCGGCCTTCTTCCTCCCGAAGCATAGGCAGCAGCTTTTCACAGTAGGCAGAGATGTCAAAACGGTTTTCGCCCTGTTCCTCCAGCCAGATCTGCACATCATCCCCGGAAATCTCCCAGCCATCATTGGTTCGCAGACCGATGTTTTGAACAGGTTGACGGCCCACCAGGATGTTCCAGTGCTCCAGCACCTCTTTCGGAGCGTGCTTCTGGAAGTAGACCAGCTCAAACAGTTTGACTTTGTCGCCCTCTGGGGTGAGGATCAGTTCATGCTTTTCGCCGCCCACGCCCAGCTCAAAGGAGATTTCATCAAAGGCCAGATTCAGGGTTTCCTCCATTTGGGCCACGAGTTCTGCGCCGCGGGTGTGATCCTTGTCCTCATCCATCATCTGGCGCAATTCTGCTTCCATCTCGGCAAAGGTTTCCCACCAGTTCTCTGTCCGCTCTCGGAAGCACTCCCAGAACTGCGGCAGAGAAATACCCTGCTTGCACCGGTCGATAAACTCTTTGGTGTCATCGTCACCAGGGCGGACTTCCAATGCCTTTTCAAAATATCGCAGAGCCCGGCCCTCCTGATCCAGATAAAAGTAGGAGTAACCCATGCGGAAGTTCCAGTAATAGTCGTCCTCGAAGTATTCCTCATGGGGCTTTAGCAGAGCGAGGGCCTTTTTGAGCATTTCTTTGCAAGTTGGCTTATGTGGGTCTGCCAGATTGTTATAGGCACGGGCTAACTCGCTGTCCATCTCAGGGGTACGCTCCTCGGCGGGGATGGCCTCCAGCGCATCAATAATTTTATGTTGTTTGCTCTCCTCATGCCACTTCTGGCACTGCTTCAAAATGTCCATATCAGGGTCCTCCTCGTCCTCATCCGGTTTCCAGTCTTTGATCTGCTGGAACACACCGTTCTCATCCCGCTCAAAGGCGCAGGGGGCGGGGGTGTTCAGCAGAGAAATGATGTCGGGATCGTCGTTGCAAATTGTGTTCAGCTTGTAAATCCCGGCATTGTTGGGGTCGTCCATGTACTCATCGCTCTCGTCACCGGCAGTGAAGCGCCAGCCGCTGTCCCAGTTACCGTCTGGAATCTCACGATAGCAGTAACCCACCTTGCGGCCCTCTACTGTGATGCGGTTGGTGGCGATGCAGCCATCGGCACCCTTCCAGTCAGGGAGCAGAGATTTCACATCCTCCGCTTTCACATGGTAGTCCCGGTTGCGGCCAGCGGCCTCGTACAGTTCCTTCCGCAGCGCCTCCACATGATGTGCCATCTCCTGAATCTCCTCGTCGTCCATCATTTCATGGAGGTCATAGGTCAGGGGGGATTGGGCAAAGTCCGCCAGGGCCTTGTCCATGGCCTCGTGCTCCTCCGGCGTAGCAGTGATGCGGATACGGCGGATGGGGGTGTTGTACTCGTCCAGATCCTGAAGGTTTACACTGCCACTGACGCTGCACTCCAGCAGGATGGCGGCCAGGTCGGTGACCACATCAATGGCGAAGTGGAAGTCCATTTCCACGCCATCGGAATGTGTAAACTCCAGGTACTCCACGGTTTGGCGAAAGTCCCAGTTCTGCTTGTCCAGACCGATCTTGGCGAAAATCTCGCTGAGGGGGATCTCCTCCTTTTTCTGATCCTCTAAAAATGCCACAAGGTTCAGACTGTCATCGGAACCGCCAATAAAGTTGCCCCAATATTTTTTGATATACATCTGTCACGCCTCCTGTTCTGAATCCAGTCGATCAATGAGCTGATTCAAGTGTTCCAACCACGCAGGAGCGATCTCACCGCTGTCCTCGTTCTTCCAAAGATCCACAATCTCACGGATGCCGTCCTCGTCCGGCACCTCATTTTTGATGTCGGTGAGCTGCCGCAGCAGGAAAGCAAGGGCTTCTTTGGATGCTGTGAAACCGGTGACTTTATCCCATATAGCTTCTTCATGATCGTAGTCCAGTTTGCTGTTATCCTTCCATTGGAAATACAGCTCCGCCAGAGCCATCGCAGTATTGTCAAAGAGAAAGTCGATTTGTGAGAAGTCAGATCCCAGCATGACTTCCTCTTTCATCAGTTCGATCATCTCGCCCAGATCCATTACCGGATGCTCCGGTACATATTCATTTTTGAGGATGTCCAGTACATCCAGCCCTTCGTCACGCTCTAATGCTTTTATACCCCATGCTCCCATGTCGGCACCTCTCTTTCTTTATTTTGTATCAAGCTTCTATTGTCAATCATAGTTCTCCAGCCGAATGATAGGCCGATAAAAGTCATAATCTCCGTTTAGTTCATTGTCCTCCTGCACTTCCGGCTTACAGTGGGGCGAACAGGGTAGGAAACCGAGAAATGGGCCCAGCCCACCGCAGATATTGCATCCGCCATCGCCGCCGCAGGTGGTAAGCCTATCAGCCTGCACCACTTCCCGCATATAGGGATCGTAGGCGATGGACAGGCCGAAGAAGTTGGGTTCCTCCATGTCATAGGGCCGGTTCTCATCCTCATCCATGTCCTCAAACCAGTGCAGACGCATGGAGTAGTCTAACCCATCTCCCCATGGGAACAGGGTCCGACACCCTCCGCCGCACAGGTAGGCCCACTCGTCCGCCGTGGGCAGGGAGAAGCCCCTGTTTTCCAGCATGGCAAGAAGCGCATCGTAGTCTGTGCGGTTATAGATACAGAGCTGAAAGCCCTTTTCCGTCCGCTCAATGCGGGCCGACTGATGCAAGGTAAGACTGCTGCTGTCACTCCAGGCAAAATCACGGAATTCCTTCAGCCAGTCAGGGTGGGCAGTCAGCCTGGGATCGTCCATTTTGACTGGCTCCCAGTTAATTTCCTCCAGTTCCCGGCCCACCAGCATGGGGCCAATGGCCGCCTGCCGAACGGGAGCCATGCTTTCCCGAATCATCTCCTCCGGGTTCTGCGGTTCCATTTCCCATTCCCGGAACAGATACTCCAATTCCTCCCGGCTCTCCTGATTCAGTCCCTCGGCAAACTGCTCCCAGCCCAGGGTGACGGTATCGCCGGGGACAAAGACGAACTCCCGACCATCTTTCTTGAAGATGCCGGTGGTGCAGCTCTGGCCCCAGCGGTCAAAAGTATGTAGACCGAGAAAGGTCATATCATAACGGGCAGCCAGGCTCTCCATCAGCACCTGCTTCTCGATGTTTTCCATTTGATTGAATTGGGTGCGGAATAGTCTTTTGTTCATAACAAGTCCTCCTACAGCCTATCCAGGTTTTCCTGTAAATCGCCCTGCATCAAGTGCTGGGCAATGGCTTGGTTCAGTGGCTTATGGGGGTGATAGGCTGCCTGCTCTACATCGTGCAGGCACTCCTCCATCAATGCCTCCGGAGAAATGCCTTCCCGTTTGCCATAAAGGTGGCCGAAGGCATAGCACACTGACTTGAGAAAGCCGAAAATATAGTCGTGATTTCCACGCATACCGGGTAGGTCGTTGAAGGAACCCATGCCTCCGTATGCCCGAAGGTGGTGGGCGACCTCACGGCGCTGGGTCCAATCCTCAATATCCCGTTCCAGCCAGTCGATCCAGTTTTGGAATTCTGGATGGTCTGCCAGAAGGATGGAGCGCAGACAGGTCAGAGCCTCGGTATAAATATCTGTCTGTTTCATAGGCCATCGCCCCCCAAAATACCTCCATAGAGAACACCGTTTTTTCCGAGGAACAGCATCTGGCTGCGAAGCAGGCTGCACTGCTCCACAGCGACCTTGTTTCCGTCACAGGTGGGAATAGCCTCCTGTTTTTGCCCAAGGCGATCACCATGAGCAGTAAGGAAGTAGAATTTGTCCCGTTGCTGGTATCCGCCTTGAAACAGGAAGGTATTGCCGGACGGGGCAACAGAAAAAGCTCCGCTTCCTTCGATTGGCAGTTCAAACACAAGATCCTCTTTGAAGGTCGTCCGCACCAGCCGGAATTCATCGTAATAATAAAACCACAGGTTTTCTTCTTCGTCCAGGCTGATGGCGTAGCAGTCATAGATGGAATACTTCTCATTCTTCCAGAGAGGAGTTCCCTCCGATGTCCATGCAATCAGGCCGCAAGCACCCAGAGGTTCATCCCAACCGTAATTACCAAATACACCTTCGTCAAAGTAGCTGGTAATGATGGTGCCATCTTTTTTTACCACACAATCTTGAATGCCATCCCCCAGGCAGAAACGGGACAGCACAGTTCCGTCCCGGCTGACAATCCAGGCGTTCTGGTCAGGGCCGTTTTCCCGATAGGCGCATCTTGCCCCCAGCAGGAGGAAGTGATCACCTGCGGGCCGCAAATAATGGAACTGGAACTTCAAGAGGCCAAGAGGAAACAGCGTCGTTTCCAGCACCCGCTGTTCCGCCCAATCCAGCTGGATTTCCACTGCGGTATAGGTGGAAGGGGTGCTGAGCCAGTCCTTACCCTGAGTTTCGGACGGCTGTTCCATGAGAAGATAGACTTTTCCATCCCTTGCCGTGAAAAAGTCTGTCACTTCTGTGCCCTCCAGATGGTTTTCCCGGCGCAGCTGGTCCAGGTCAATGATGGGGAACAACGGCAGATTTTTGGCTTTTAAGGGTTTGTTCATAGGGTCTCCTCCTGGTTCCTTTCATGCTCCATCATAGGTGTGGCTTTCCCAGATGGCCTCAAATTCCGCTTTCTCTATGACGCAGGCGTGGAATTCCTCGCCCCAGATATGGGCGTTCAATTCCTCCACGGTGGGGATCGGCGTGATCTCGATGGCGCCGTCGTAAAGGTCAGGGATGTTGTGGGTGCGGCCATCCGCAAAGATGTCGATGGAGCGGAGGGCCAGCCGCTCATTTTCTGTATCCACTTCATAGAGGATCACCGACGGGTTCTCCCTCTGGTGCGCCCTCCCAAAAGAGTTTGATGTACTCGATCATTCCATTTCCCTCATTTGAACCAATGCCACCCCGTCATGGTGCCGGTTACCTCATCTATCTGTACCGCAATATCATAATTGCCGCGACAGCCCAGCAAAGCTGTAGGATGGTCGTTTTCCAGAATCAAATCATAAAACTCAACCGCTATGTCTTGGAATTCCTTTGGAATCTCCAGTGCAGAGAAGAAATCCACTGATTGAGCATTTTGGAAAAATTCAATGGCCGTTTTCCTGCATTTTACTATGATCCCTGTTTGAGTGGTCAACTCTTTCATGCTTTCGCAGCCTCGCTCATGTTCAGATACATCCCCATCGTTTTTTCATTGTCACAGGCCGCCCGGATCATTTTGGACAGCAGCATCAAATCGTCGATGTATTGGGAGTACACGCAGAACACATCTTCGTCGGAGTCGAAGTGAAACAGATCCACGCCGCTGTTGTTTTCCTCAAACTCCCGGATCACGCCCCGGACCAGCCGTTCCCAGTCTCCGCTGCTGCCGGTCAGTCCCAGCCGACGGAATTCTTCCGTCCGGAATCCATCGTTGATTTTCAGCAGAAGGGAGATGGCATAGGGGTGGTGGGGGGAATGGCGCAATCTGCTCCGGCTTCAAAGATTTTGAAGGGCGGACGCGGGTCAGGCAGGGCAAGATTTCCCATTCCTTGACGCAGGCGTAGCGGTCGCCGTATTGTTCGCTGGGCACCACGCAGATTTTTACCGGATAAGTTCCGGCGGGGATCGTTTGAAGGAACGGCAGAGTGTCCTCCAGTTCCACCAGCGGATCACAGGCGAAAGATCTGCCCGGTGGGGAAATGGACGGTGCCGATGTCCAGCACATCCACCGCCATGTTCCCAATCACTTTCTCTGTGAAATGGGCCTCCAAGTCATCTTTACAGGTCAGTTTATCCTTGATTGCTTCGTATTTGTTCAGCCATTCAGTTGTAGGCATATCAGTTTCCTCCTGTTGATTCTGCTTCTTGATGTACACACTCTTTGAGCCGTCCCAGCAGCAGTTCACACACCGGCCATCCTGAAAATGATGGTCACAATTCGGGTAGCCATAGAGAACATGGGCACATTCTGGCACAGCCCCATCATCTGTGATGAGCCTTTGAAAAACAGGCTGCCGCACTCATCACAAAGGGCCAGTTCTTTTTCTGCCATAGGGCTCACCAGTCCCGTTCCCGGATGGCCTCCTCGGTGTCAATGGGGATGCCAAACCACTCCAGAATGTAGGCCACGGTTGCCGCGATACATTCCCGCGCCACCGTTTCGATCTCGCTGTATCAGGAGGCCACCCAACAGGAAGAAAACCACACGCCGGTATCCTCTGCTGTGGCGGTGGGCATCCCGCGTACCGGTAGGGTCGCACATCCAGTTCCAATTCAGAATTGAGCCAGCCACGGACACAATGCCCATGATCAAAGTCACCCACTCCCAGTGTGCCTGTAAAAAAGCTGTGATCTGTTCGCTGTTCATTTAAGTCTCCTCCTCGCCTTCGTCGTCGCGTATCACCTCATACCATGCTCCATCTTCACTGCGCATCTGCATGGTTCCGTAAGGTAGGTTCAGAAATCGGATAATGTCTGGGTCGATGCGGCAGATGTCACGGATATCATAGAAGCCGCAGTGCGACTCGTAGTATTCATCACCTTCGCCGTACACATCGCCCTCATCCCCGGAGTAGAAGGCCCAACCGCTCTCCCAGCCCATATCCTCGCGCTCGGGGAACAGCCGGTCCATAATCTGCACCTTGCACCCATCCTGGGCGACGCGGTCAGAAGCGTAGCAGAACAGAGGGCCGTCCCAGTCGGGAATGACAGCCGGTTTCCCTTCCGCTGCCCGCGCCACCCGCTCCTCGGGGTCATCTGCAAATTCCGCTTCCAGATACTGTTGATACTGCTCATCTAGCAACTGCTCCACACGCTGACGGATTTCTTCGGTATATGGCAGAAGTAGGTAGGCCGCTTCTTTTTCCGCAATACTGTTCCAGACACGGTCTTTCGGCTCGTCCAAGACGATATTCCGGCAATCCCGGCGGTAGACATAGGGGTTGGATCGGTTGTCCTGGGCGTACCACTGGGCAAAACCGGAGCCTCTCCGGTCAAAGAACTGAGTAGACAATTTCCCATCCAGGTTGTCCAGGATGAACACCCGAAGATCCGGCCCCTTTCCGGTCTGGACTGCCTCCACTATCTCCCGATACCGGGAGATGAACGGGTTACTCATCTGGCCCCGCTTCATAGCCCAGCCCAGGAAGAAAGCCATCAGATTGCAGGCGTCCAATTCGTCCACTGGCAGGTGAAGCTCTTGGATCTTCTTGATCTGGTCTGCGGCGTTGTCCATCTCCGCTGGGTCGTAGCTGATTTTCTCTCGGTCGGTGACCACATTCAGCCGGTGTGGATTGATGACCTCCAGGCTCTCGTCCGGGCAGAGGTCCAGCAGGGCATCCGAGCCGTGCTCCAGCTTGTATTGGAGCTCCTCCCGGTAGAGGGGGATCACCTGATAGAAGTTGACTTCGTCCCCGTCCGGCAGGCGGCAGAAAAAGGAATCCGTCCCAAACACACCGGGACAGAGTAGGATCTCACCACGCAGCTCCGTGTTCTCCGCGAAGGGGATGCCATCCTCACCCTCCACCAGTGTAGTTCTGGATTCCAGCCCTACCTCCGGGTCCTCCATGGCGAAGTGGGCGGTGGCCAGCATCATCCGGATGGGCCAGCTCCACAGTTCCTCCCGGCAGTCCACCTTTGTCAGCTTCCAATCTCGGGGCAGGTTGATGAGCAGCTCCGCCCGTTCCAGTTTTTTCCTCCATCCGATGCCGACGCTCCTAACCGGGAAACCCATCCGGGATGCCGGCTCAGGCCTGTGAGGACTGGGTATAGACACCGAACTGCTGGTCGATATGTAATGGCCGAGGATGTCATCGTCGGCAGGGGGGGTCTCCCGCCGGATAATCTCCTCCCGCTCGTTCCAATCCAGTTCCAAGGAATTTCCCTCCTCCAGATACTCCTCGAAGTCTCGCACCAGCTTTTGGGCGTCTATGTCATCCGGGGCCAGGGACAGCCAGCGTTTTGCGTATTCATAAGCGGTGGCTGTGGAGCCGTATGCCATCAGGCAGGGTAGCCCATCCGGGCATTCCAGTAGGGATCGTTCTCACCCTGGGTGCGGACGGACTCCAGCAGTCGGATGGCGTGCTGGATGAGGTTTCCGTCCACTTCACTGTCGGTTCCTGCTCTCCATGATCTCCCAGCGCCGCCAGATTGCTGTAAGCCCGACTCAGCTTGACGGTTAGCAGATAGCCCCGCTCCTGTTCCGGGATGGCTTCGATAGCCTCAATACATCGGGCAAACTCGTCCGCATCATTCCACTTCTCAATCTGCTCCAGCAGTTTTGCTTCTTCTGTCTGATTCATCATTTCACCGCCTTTTCTGTGTTATCCCTTGCCTTTTCTGAAGTGTTCGCTGCCTCGCCAGGTGTTGACCACACAGGTGAAGATCTGCCCGCAGTGCTTGCACCGGATCATGTGGGCCATAATTTCGTCTGCCCAAGCGTGCCCTCCGCACAGTCAAACACCGTATCCCACTGGATTTGCGCCAGATACTTCATAGGTTTGCCGCAGTGAGGACAGATAGTATATTCCGCGTCCTGTACCCAATTGGCAAAGCCGCCGATGGTGTTCACATCCTGACAGGCCGCACCGTAAAACAGGGGCACAGGCGCTTCGCCCAGCACAAAGGGATTTTCCGTGAGGGCCTTGTAGTCCTCGGGACTGACATAGCAATCCGTCTTCTCCGCGCCGTCAAAGAGTTCGGGAAGGACCTCCACGCCGCCATCCAGAGTGAACCGGTTGAAGGCGGGGCCTTTGAGGAATCCCACGCAGCTGGGGCAGCAGGTGGCAGTCAGGACACCATCCAGCCCCAGGAACCGGAGCCGCTCATCCCGGCCATCCAGCACCAAAATATCCACCATCCGCCCGCCGCAGTGGGGACAGGTGTCCTCCCGTGCTCGGCCAATGCGGACGGGAGATTTCTCGCCAGTGGTTCCCTTGACCATAGGATAGCAGGTATCGAAGCCCAGTCGGATTCTCTGGCCCTCCTTGTCGAAGGTCCAGCCTCCGATCTGCGCATAGCTGGATGGATCTACATAGAGGCCCTTGCGCCAGGGCCGGGGATTTCGCTCCAGCTCCAGCAGAGTCTCCATTGCCTTGTCATCTCCTTGCATAGCAAGGCAACTCATCAGGTTGGAGGCCGCGCTGGAATATTCTGCGGACAACAGCGCATGGATCAGACCATCTCGCACATCGGCGGTATCAGCCAGCCTCTGGATGTTCTGTATCAAGTTTCTTTGTTTTTCGACAATTTGTTCCGGCATCCAGGCCAGAGCAGCTTGCCGTTCTTGCTCGCACTTACATTTCCAACACAATCCCTCATAACCCAATGGGGTTCCACAGCTGGGGCAGGTATATTTCAGACTCATGTTCTCATACTCCTTTCAGACAATAAAAAAGCCCCACGCCGCACTGTCATAAAGACAGGCTGACGCAGGACATGAAGAAGCCGCGTTGAAGGAGCCGCATCCACCAGCAGATGTAGTTTCTTCAACAACCAAAATATTTTTTTCGTATCTTAAAGCAGCAAATTGCTGTCCAATATATTTGTTCATAGCGGCACCATTTGTTCTGAGCGTAGTTTTATATCTTATTATATCACAGCACTCCTTCAATGAAAATATTTTGTTGGAAATGCTAATGAAAAATTTTTGTGAATTTGTTAAGGCGCAGGGGCTGTTATCTCCATAGTGTCTGGATGGATCAGAGTGATTACTTTTCCCTTATGCAAGGCATAGTTGACTGTCTGTGATGTACCTGAGCGCAGCTTTTTCTGATTATCAAACACACCGATAAGGTACTCTGCATGATCGACCATATAGTAATTCCTTTTTTTATAACTGGAAACATCCGCAGAATGTGAAATAACAATGGAATCGTTTGCGTTTTGGATCAGCTTTTTCAATCTATGTCTACTCTGATCCCGCCATTTAGAGTCATAACCGATGAAGGGAACTACAACGACAATTTTAATATCTTCGTATCCCGTTTGTGCCCTCAATGTCAGCAGCTGTTCTCCAGCCCACATATCCACACCAAGAGCACCGCCGACAAAAAAAAGTACGGACAAATTTCTCGTCATGGAGTATGCGAAACTGCTCCAGGAGACATTCTTTCAGCTTTTGGCATAGAGGATCTTCCTCATTATATCCAAAGCAAAATCTTGTTGGTCTGTGGCCGGTAATGGCACAGGCATACTGATTCATACAAATCACCCTTGATAACTGCCTTGATTACGCATATAAAGCATAAAATAACGCAAATAATAATGCGTATAAAGGCTATATTACAAAATTATAACACAACACATACGAAGTATCAAGAATTGCTTTCTGCTATGCTAAAAGAGCAGAGAGGTGAGCGTATGGACGAAGAATTTATCCGCAATCGGATCACAGAATTGCGATTGAAAAAAGGTGTTTCAGAATATCAGATGAGCATGGAGTTAGGGCAGAACAGAAGCTATATTCAGGCAATTTCTTCCGGGCGTTCTATGCCGTCTATGAAGCAGTTTCTCAACATCTGTGAGTATTTTGAAATCACGCCGCTTCAATTTTTTGATGCACAGGAGAATAACCCTCAGCTTATCAAGAAGGCTTTGGACGGAATGAGAAAGATGTCAGATGACGATCTGATTATGCTGATTGGTTTTATAAGTCGCTTAAACACAGAAAACTAACGATAGGAGGCAGTAAGCGTCCCGTCGTTAGTTTTTCATTTTATGCGCAGCATATTGTGGCAAGCAATGCTTGTGGCTATCCATTTCGCCACAAGCTGCTTGTTGAGGGCAGCGCCCCCAAGCCCCTTTGAACACAGAATTTCATTCTGTGGCTGCGCGTTCTACGAACGCTTTTGACCAGGACCAGCTTACCGCTGGCCGTGGTCTTTTTCTTTTTCAACATCCTGTTCTACCTCCATTTTCAGCACTCGGTCTACATTAGCCTTTGCCGTTAAAAGCTCCCGCATTTCTTCACGGGAACGCCGGTACTCGGCATAGGTCTTTTTCTTTTCTTCCAGCAATTTCGCGTACTCCGTCTGCAACTCTTTGACCTTGGGCAGCTTCTTGACTCCCATCTCATCAAAGGCATTCTTAGCAGCCTGGTGGAGCAGAATTTCTTCCTCATGTTCTTCCCGGAATTTCTTAGAGTAGCCCGCCTTGCGGTAGTCCACATAGACCTCACGGGTCTTGGCATAATTTACGATGTGAGTACGCAGAACAGCAATCTCTGCCATGCGCTTTTCAGCTGCTTTGATCTGTGCCGAAAGCTCATTGTGATGTGCCGTGGCAGCCGCAGCCTTTTCTTCCAAAACCGCATACTCCAGCAGGTTATTCTCTGACAGGTAATTCATGGTCTGCGCCATCTGCTTGAGATTGAACACCTTGGCCCATCGCGCATAGCCAGCACCTTTTCCTGCCTGCAATTTTGCCTGAATGTCCACCAGCAGATTGACCTTCTGCGTCTCTGCCTGTGTAACTATTTTCTTTCGTGGGGTATGCGCTTTCTTCCCGGAGAGAACCGCCTGCAAATCATCTAATCCATATCCTTCGCCCAGGCTGTCCATACGGGCGGGCTTTCTCCCAGCCGGGGAGTTTCAAACGATACGATTTTCCGCGCTTTGATACTTCACAGCCGGACTCTTTTAGCAGCTTCAGCAGTTCCTCAAAATTAGCAGGACTTTGTGATAATGCGTTGTCAATCGCTACACGCAGCAGCTCTCGGTGAGAGGGCTTTGCCTGATCGCCCAGCCACTTGTTATAGCTCTTTCCGTGAGGTTTCGGATTCTCCACAATGGATAGTCCGTTTTCGACGCAGATGGTGTCACTTAACTGTCGGACTGCCTTGGTGCTGCCCCAAAAGTTTCGGAATTTCCGGTCATATTCTAAGCTGACCGATGACCAGATAATGTGATTGTGAATGTGCGACTTGTCTATGTGAGTGCAGACCACAAAGGCATGATTGCCCTTGGTAAAACGCTTGGCAAATTCTACGCCCAGCCGGTTGGCTTCTTCCGGAGTGATCTCACCGGGGCGGAAAGACTGGCGCACATGATAGGCGATCACATCATCCGCACCTTTTCACTATTCTATAAAACTTTCCTCATCGAAAAAATTGAACTCATCCTCTTCTAAGTGTCTTGGTGGAAATCTCATTTCATATTGCGCTTGCGCCAGTGCACGGACATCAGGCCGCCTATTCTTTAGTCGATTTTTCAGCCAGGACAACTGCTTTTTCGATAGCCTCCATGGAAGATTCAAAAGACGATTCAGTGTCATCAGTTCAGCCTGCTTTTCTGCTGGTAGCGAAGCACAGGATTTACAAATGTGGGATGCATGACCTTTGCCTGAAAAATTTTCGTTGGCTTTGTATTCGCCACAAACTTTACAATAGTGTCCATGCTTTTTCATAAGCCGATGCCTTTCTCGCAAAGATTATATAACCTGCGAATTGCTTTCATAATCACATCCCATTCCAGATCAGAAGCATAAGAAAACTTTTTACGGTATGCCTCCCAAAGTTTTTGCATAACCGAATCATTTTCCACTTCGTCAAAAACTTCTTCAGCTTGGTTAAGATACTTCTCCGATCCCCGTTTATGAGCAGTTGCCAGAAGCGCATCATGTAAAATTTTCGGGTTCAGCGTGGTTCCATGCAGCTGTTCTAAAATGTAAATATCGTAGAAATCTCTCATGCGGGTATTGGTTGTGGTTCTGGTAATAATGGTTTCCAGTTTTTCTGCCAGCACAGTTTCTAAATTATAAGCCCAAATATCAATGGAGCGATCTTCCAGCATAAGTTTGAATGAATACCGAACCTCTCTTGGAGTAATTGCATCTCCCGTAGAAATATCAATTTTCAAAGGAGTCACTACGCCATCGAATGTTGTACTCATGCTGACACGAATCCCCGGATACTCAGCTTCATCCATAATCTCCGAAATACTTTTCAGCTGAAATTTAACACCATCATCAATCGGAACAGTTATGATTGATGAAATTAGATTCTCAATATCCTCCACATTGACATTAGCTCCTTTTATGGTTGCATCCAAATCCATCGTAGAGCGGGCATCCAATCCAACCATAGCCGCTACCAACATACCACCCTTTAAGATAAACTTATCACGATACTCAGAAAGAGAAATACGCTCCAAAAAACGCTCCATCATGTAGTTCCTCATTAAAATCTGAGCATCTGCGGATTTTTCTCTGGAAAGGTTTCGTATTAAATCTTTAAGCTGCCTTGCTGTTTTTATCATAAAAGTACCTCCAAATACTGTCGTAAAATTTTTTCCACCTTGAACATCCCAGCATATTGCATTAAAGCTCGCAGGTTCTTATCTTTTCTACGGGCATACGCTTTTAGCGCTCCCTGAAAGGTCTGAATTTCAATTCTGCTGCGGCTTCTGAGCAAATCACAGATTGTTCGCTCCATATCATAAACCGGCACAGTATGCCCGAACGGAGTTTTCGCTGTTGTAAGTCCTACATCATGTAAGTCTGCTTTAATCGTAAAAACTTGAATGCCTTCTGCTTTCATTTTGCTTGGATTGCATCCAGTTTTGACCGTAACTGCATATTCTATTGGTTCACGGTCTGTCAGATCGTGAAAAAATAAAGCTGTTTCATGTGAAAATACTGCTTGTTCAAATCGCAAATGAAGCAGATACATGGCATCCACCCAAGAATCTTTGGACAGATAAATCCCATGTGCAACTCTATCCAAATCTCGTGAACGCACATAATCATAAAATACCGGCTTTGAAATTCCAGAAGATACGACCTGCGATGTTCGCAGCATTCCTTCTTGTGCTGTTAGCATCTGATCCAGCTGTTCAAATTGTCCCATCATGTCACTTCCTTTCGTACTAATATTATATTCAATATTAGTTCAAAAGTAAAGTCGTGGATATATAGTTTCTCTTTCCAAATTTAACAGACGGTGTTTGGCATTTTTATGGTTTCAGCTCCTGCTTGAGCTTATCCCGTACAGAGGGGCGGGACGGTTCTATCTTTTCTCTCTGGGTACGGCTGCGCTGCTGTTCTTCTCGCACCAGATCAATAAAACCATCCAGCACAGCAGGGTGGCTGTTTAAGGCATAACCACAACGGACGGTTTCGGGATTATCGTTGGGAATGGTCTTGGCCCATTCTTTGTTGCGTCGGGAGTAGCGCCCATCCCAGTCCTGAAGCTGGACCGTGTTAGCCAGAACCATAGCCACACGCTCCATGCCATAGGTCTCGATCACACCCTTTGCCGCATCGTGACTGAGATACATTCCGTCGAAGTATTCCCGCACCGCCGCTTCAATAGACTCCTTGCATTGGCGATTTACATTGTTGGAAGCTCGGTACTGCTCCAGCTCCCCATGTTCTCTCGCATAGGCGGCAGGTCCCGGAGCAACGACGGGCGTTTCAGATCGTGTGCCGGTCCCTTTCCGTCGATGTTGAG
>VOFI01000963.1_pt1 | contig 46424 bp, 52 predicted proteins | sample 5384131 | NCBI WGS metagenome assembly VOFI01 (sample SAMN12384728, study PRJNA508395) | human gut metagenome | isolation source: healthy gut H | host: Homo sapiens
CACGTCCGGGTGGCCTACGCCCCCGGCATCGGCCACGGGGATTTGGACATGGGCTATTTCCTCGCCCGCGTCTACCCCAGGGACGAGCGCCGGACGGCGGAGGAGAAATACTGGTGCGCCACGGTGATCACCCAGGTGGAAGGGGGCCTGGACGTGCTCTTCCCCCTGATCAAAGCGGGGGAGGAGGCCGAGCTGGGGGAGGTGTACTTCTACGGCGGCTATGAGCGCCCCGGTGTGGACATCGCCGGGCCGTGGAGCATCGACTTCCCGCTGGAGCACTACCCCTCGACGGTGCTGGAGTGGACGGGCACCCTGGCGGGGCGGCGGGTGGATCACGTCACCGTCTCCCCCCTTACCGTTACTATGGACAGCGACGACACCGGCGGCTTCAGCACGGCGGAGCTCACGGTGGTTCTAAAGGATGGAACCGAGGTGCCCGCAGCCTGCGGCCCGGGCCGCTACGCCAATTTGGGAGAGGGCGCCGGCGTGGAGGTGTGGGACGCCTACGACACCTGGGAGCTGGAGCGCCCGGTGGAGGTGGAGGAGATCGACCATTTGCTCCTTCTGGGGGAGCACATTCCGGTGTAGTAGCAGCGGAAATATATCAAAACGGATATCCCACCGGCTCATTTGCCGGTGGGATATCCGTTTGTTTTTAGGAGAGTGCCTCCGGGTTATCCACATCCAAAAGCTCGTTTGGGGAAAACGCCTCCACCAGCCGGAGCCGCTCCGGGTGGCGGCGGATGACCGCGCCGCCGCCGGTGTCCCCGGTAAGCGCGGCCAGCTCTCCAAACAGGTCGGCGGGAAACACCACCGGATTGCCTCTCCGTCCTTGCCGGGAGAGAGCGTAAATGGCGTCTGGTGATTCCAAAAAGGATTTTTTGAGGCGGATGATACTCTTTGTGGTCAACCATGGCTGGTCGCAGACGGCAAAGAGCACCCCGTCCAGGTCCGACAGCCGGGCCAGGCCCAAGCGAATGGAGGCGGAGATCCCTCCGCCGCACGCGCCGTTATAGAGCGGAAGAAATCCGAATCGTTCACCAGCAGCCAGAATTTGCGGATAGGGGGAGCACACCACTGCCCGGTCAAATTCGGCAGGGGCCAGAGCCGCCATGGCCCGGTGGTAGAGCGGGACGCCGTCCACCTCTGCCAGCAGTTTGTTGGAGCCAAAGCGCCGTCCAAAGCCGGAGGCCATGAGGACAGCGCCCAGCCGCTCAGGCAAAGGCCTGCCCCAACTGGAGCAGGAGGATGGGGACAGCCAGCTTGATCAGGCCCACCACCAGGGTCATAAAGGTGAACAGGGCCAGGGCTTTGCCGCGGTTCTCAAAGGTATCCTCCCAGCGGGCCAGCATACGGGTGAAGTTGGCGGTTCGGTTCTGAGCGCCGATGAGATCGGACACGCTCTTAATGGTGTTAAAGGCGGTATAGCCCATCCAGACGGGCAGGGCGACCAGGGAGACGTTGTAGCGGTATCCCCCCTCAGCCAGCAAAGATAGAGAGCCAGCGCAAAGCTGGCAAGCGTAAAGAGCAGATAGGCCCAGACGCCTATTTTGGCGGAGCGGTCGTTCATGAGTGTGGTTTCCTTTCTCTGTTGGTTTTCAGGGCCGGATGTCCTGGGCGGCGAAGGCGGCAAGCAGGGCATCCATGTCAGGAGAGACCCGCATGGGCTCCCCGGCGGCCTGAATACCGCTCTGCACGTCCTTCAGGCCGTTGCCGGTGACGATGCTCACCACCGTGCTCCCGGCGGGAATGAGGCCCAGCTCCACGGCCTTCTTCACCCCGGCGGTGCCGGCCGCCCCCGCGGGCTCGCCGAACACCCCCTGGGTGCGGCCCAGCAGGCGCATGGCCTCCAGGATCTCCCCGTCGGACACGTTGACGGCCACGCCGTCCGACTCCCGGATGGCCCGGAGGGCCTTGTCCGGGTTGCGGGGCACCCCCACGGCGATGGAGTCGGCCAGGGTGTTCTCCTCCATGGGGGCCCAGGGCCGGCCGGTCTGAACGGCCCGGTTCAGGGGGCAGCAGCCCTCCGCCTGCACGGAGATGAGCCTGGGCAGCCGGTCAATGAACCCGGCCGCGTACAGGTCCTTGAGGCCCTTCCACGCCCCGGCGATGGTGCAGCCGTCCCCTACCGACAGGGCAATATAATCGGGTACGCACCAGCCGAGCTGCTCCAGAATCTCCAGGGTGACGGTCTTTTTGCCCTCGGAGAGGTAGGGGTTGATGGCAGCGTTGCGGTTGTACCAGCCCCAGCGGTCGATGGCGGCCCTGGACAGCTCAAAGGTGTCCTCATAGGAGCCCTCCACGCTGATGACCGTGGCGCCGAAGATCCGTAGCTGGGCCACCTTGCCCCTGGGGGCGCGGCTGGGCACAAAGATGTAGGTGGACAGCCCGGCCGCCGCCGCATTGCCCGCCAGGGAGGAGGCGGCGTTGCCGGTGGAGGAGCAGGCAATGGTGTCCGCCCCCGCCTCCCGGGCCTTGACGACCGCCAGGGCGGAGGCCCGGTCCTTGAGGGAGGACGTAGGATTCTGGCCGTCGTCCTTGAGGTAGAGGGTATCCAGCCCCAGGGCCCGGGCCAGCCGGTCGGCCTTATAGAGAGGGGACCAGCCCACCCGCAGGGGCGGGGGGACGGACTCCTCCTCCACCGGCAGAAGGGGCCGGTACCGCCACATGCTGTAGTCGCGGCAGTCCGCCAGAGATTTGGGGGAGAAGTGCCGCCGGATGGCGGCGTAGTCGTATACGATGTCCAGGATGCCCCCACAGGCACAGGTAGTCAGACCGGGCGCGGCGGGGTACTCCCGCCCGCATTTGACGCACTTGGCGCCCAGGACATATTTCATAAAATCCCCCTTTCGGATGTGGGACGGCGGGCCGATGAGGGCATCAGCCCCTACACATTGTGAGGGTAACGGCTGTAGGGGGCGATGCCCTCATCGCCCTGCTTGCCCCGGTTTACAGGCGCTTGAGCACCCCGGTCTCCTCGTTGAAGGCGGTGATCAACTCATCCAGGGCGGCGGCCTGCCGGTGCACGTCGTCCCAGGTACTGCCGTACCAGAGGTTGTTGAGCTCGTGCATGTCGCGGCCCTGCTGCTCCACCCAGGTGTAGTATTTCAGATTGTGCACCCGCTTGCGGTCGTAGTAGTTCAGCTCCGCCATGGCGTCGGTGCGCAGGCCCAGCAGATGGAGGGCGTGGTCCACCGCGGCGGCCCGCCCGTCATAGGGGCCATACTGGTCGGCCAGCTCCTGGATACGGGAGCGGTACATGTCCGCCGAGTCGGTGAGGACGGTGGCCACCACGTCGTGCTCCGTCAGCTCGTAGTACTTGGACAGCTTCACGCAGCACAGCACGTTGGCGATGCCGGAGATACCCAGCAGGGAGAGCTGCGACAGAGTCTCCTCCGGCACCCCGGCCTCCCGCAGGTAGTCATGGCCCGCCGGGTCGTTAAACAGCCGCAGCAGCCGCTGGGAGTCCTCGTCGTCGATGTCGATGACCATGTCGGTGTTCTTCACATTGTGGATCCAGGGGATGTGTTTGTCGCCGATGCCCTCGATGCGGTGGTCGCCGAAGCCGTTTTCCAGAATGGTGGGGCACTGAAGGGCCTCGCCCACCGCCAGCTTCAGGCCGGGGTAGACCTCCTTGAGGTAGTCGCCGCAGCCGATGGTGCCCGCGCTGCCTGAGGTGAAGCAGGCCCCGGAGAGCCGGTCGCCGGGGCGCTTGACCGCCTCAAAGACCTCGGCGATGGCGGAGCCGGTGACCTGATAGTGCCACAGGGGATTGCCCATCTCCTCAAACTGGTTGAAAATCATGCAGTCGGGCTCCTGCCGCAGCTCGTGGGTCTTGTCGAAGATCTCCTTGACGTTGGACTCGCAGCCGGGGGTGGCGATCACCTCCCCGGCGATCTGGGAGAGCCACTCGAACCGCTCCCGGCTCATGCCCGCCGGGAGGATGGCCACCGACCGGACCCCCAGCAGCTTGGAGTTGAACGCGCCGCCCCGGCAGTAGTTGCCGGTGGAGGGCCACACCGCCCGGTGATACCCGGCGTCGAACTGTCCGGTGACCAGCCGGGGAGCCAGACAGCCGAAGGAGGCCCCCACCTTGTGGCAGCCGGTGGGGAACCACTTGCCCACCAGGGCGATGATGCGGGCGGGCACGCCGGTGAGGGCTGGGGGCAGCTCGATGTAGTTGGGTACGGCGCGGTACAGTCCACCGGATTCCATGGGCTCGTTCTTCCAGGTGATGCGGAAGAGATTCAGGGGGTCCACATCCCACAGGCCCACGCCCCTCAGGCGGGCCCGGATGGGCTCCGGTACCGTCTCCGGGTGCTTCATGTTCTCGAAGGTGGGGATGACGACGCCGCTCTCCCGGGCCTTTTGGATGTTGCGGTCCAGTGCTTGGCGGTGGATGGTCAGGTCGATCATGCAAAAGCCTCCTTACTCCGAATTGCCATACTCCCATGATAGCACAAGGCGGGCAGAAATCAAGCGCAATTCGCGCCGGGCATAAGAGAAGAGGGGCGCTGCATCTGTGCAGCGCCCCCCGAGCTATACCAGGGATCAGTCCGCGGAGGAGAAGGACTGGGAGGCCAACTCCACGCCGGCGGCGTCAAAATAGGTGACGACCACCAGGACGGTCTCATTGGAAACGGACTTCTGCACATCCTTGGCGGCGTCCACGAAGGTCTGGGCGGTTTCGGCCAGTCCTGCCTCCAGGGCCTCGGCATACACGGAGCGGTCGTCATCGGTGGTCTCAATGGTGGTCAGGGTGAGATCGTAGTGCAGCTCATCGCCCTCGGCGTACATTTTGAGCTCCATCCCCTGGGATTCGTACTGCTCAACGGAAGAGGTGACAAGCTTCTGCATGGTGTCGGTGTTGAAATACTCCTCCAGGTTCTTTTTGCCGCAGGCGGATAGGGTGAGCATCATGGACAGGGCTAGGCAGGCGGCCATGGCAAGGGACAGAATGCGTTTTTTCATTTGGTTTTCTCCTCTCAGTCGGATGATATGGCAATGCAGATCTCCTGCACAGTGCCCGAAGGCAGGCATCCAAAGGCGGACGCCGCGGTGGGGCCGCGTATTTTGGGGGAGTTGAACCGGGTAAGACGCGGCGGAGGGGGATCCGGAAACAGAACGGCATACAAGGAAATAATTCTACTGACAGTATAGCACAGCAGAGGTATATATTCAACACCTTGTAGACAAAAATAAAACCAAATGTTTTTTTTTCCATTCGATAAAATAGGGTAGCAGGCTAAGGGCGGAGGTTGGATGGATGAAAGACCTAGGGGGAGCGGATCAAGGAATATCGGACCTCAATGAAGATGACCCAGGCCGATTTTGCCTGCCGTCTGGGGGTGACCGGAGCCTCTGTGTCGGCCTACGAGAACGGGACGCGGCTGCCCTCCTATGATATTCTGATCCGGATTGCGAATATTCGCTGCACCTGCTGTCAGCTCCCTTTGAAAGGGAGCTGCACCTGTGCAGCTCCCCGTACCGGGTTCAGTCCGCAGAGGAGAAGGACTGGGAGGCCAGCTCCACGCCGGTGGCGTCAAAATAGGTGACGACCACCAGGACGGTCTCATTGGAAACGGACTTCTGCACGTCCTTGGCGGCGTCCACGAAGGTCTGGGCGGTTTCGGCCAGTCCTGCCTCCAGGGCCTCGGCATACACGGAGCGGTCGTCATCGGTGGTCTCGATGGTGGTCAGGGTGAGGTCGTAGTGCAGCTCGTCGCCCTCGGCGTACATTTTGAGCTCCATCCCCTGGGATTCGTACTGCTCAATGGAAGAGGTGACAAGCTTTTGCATGGTGTCGGTGTTGAAATACTCCTCCAGGTTCTTTTTGCCACAGGCGGACAGGGTGAGCATCATGGACAGGGCCAGGCAGATGGTCAGGGTCAGGGAAAGAATGCGTTTCTTTGCGGTGTTCATGTTATAAGCTCCTCTCAGTTATTTGGTACGGATTTTATGGATATGTATGGTATACATAGATCCCGTCAGGGCGTGGGTGTGTGTGCTTCGTTATAGGCTTTGTTCTGCTGAATGCCCCCAACGATAAACAGAATGGGGGCTGCAACGCCGCAGACCAGGGAAGCAACACCGTTGGGGGTAACCACCCCGGTCAGCAGGGTGCCAATACCGCCGATGACCAGCAGTGGGATTCCCCAGCCCAGGAAAAAAAGCGGTATTTTTCTGGCCGCCGGCTCCGGGAGAGCCCCAGAATACCAACCGTCAGATCAATGATCAGCATGATTACAGCAATCGCGCCCATTACAAAAACAAATCCGGAGAAAACAGCCATTATCTCGTCGCCGCCGATCAGGCCGTCGCTCTGTGCCCGGGCCATTTGATCGACATAGGGATACAGTTCGGAATCCATCATGCTCCCCACTGAGAGAAGGAGTCCGGCCAGCGTGACAAGGGCGGAGGCAAGGCCGCCCACAATAAACAGAAGGCAGCCTACTTTTAAAAGGGAATTAGGATGCTCGTGCATCAAAACAAACTCCTTTCTGTTTCTGCTTTGTATTAATAGTAAATTGTTCCACTGCTCACCAGAAGAAAGGCAAGGGCAAAGACTGCGGCCCAGGAGACCACCAGATAGGCAATACTCAACAGGACCCGGAGCGCGGGGGCCAGATTCTCGGAGGTGGACAGCCGAAGGGTCAGGAAAATGCCGAGCACGGCCAGCACTCCGCCAACAGCGCCGTTCATAATCTGCGCCAGGTTAAGGGCAGACACCACATAAGCCCACACCGGGATTTTGCCGATGGGGGTGTAGGGCTTGCCGGTGCGCAGCATCACGCCGTCCACCACCAGCTCCATGGACCACAGGCCGGACACCAGCATCACATGGGCGCCGGAAATTGGGAGATCCACCTCCATGGTCAGAAACAGCAGCTTCCGCGCCGGAAGAGAGCGGATTTTGTAGCGCGTTCCGTTGATTTCCACGGAGTAGGATCGTAAACAGATGGTGTAGTCCTGGCCTTGTAAAGTGATATGGTAGGTTTTCATGGTAATAACACCTTTCTGCAAACAGTGGTGCTATTATAGCGTAGACATAGGGTACCGTCTACCCAGTTTGCCGATTCCGTCGTTTAAGAGGTAATATCCGTCGTTTGGGGGTGCTCGGGCAGATACCAGATGGCCTCGGCAATGAAGCGGCGGCCCTCAATCCGTACCTGTAAAAAGCCGTCCAGAGAGGACAGGGCCCGGCGTACACTGTCCAGCCCCATACCATGCAGGGAGGTTCCTGCCTTTCTCGTTTTAAAGTTGCCCTCGTGATCCTGCAAAAGCGTGCCGTCAAAGGTGTTCTCCACACGGAGGCGGCACAGGCCCCTGTCCGCCCACAGGGCGAGGGACAGCTCCTTTTGGGGGCAACGGGCCAGTCCCTCCACCGCGTTATCCAGGAGATTACCCAAGATAGTGTTGACGGTAAAGAGGGGAAGGGAAAGCCCTGCGGGGAGGCGGAGCTCTGCCCGCACCTGCGCCCCTGCCCGCCGGGCCTCGGCTAACTTGAAGTTGATCAGGCTGTCCAGTTCGGGATTGCCGCTGCTGGCCCAGAGGGCCGAGGGCTCTAAACATTTCGAAAACTGTTCCAGGTAACCCTGCAGTGCTCCGGTGTCCTGCTGGCCGGCCAACAAATGTAGGGCGGCCAAGTGGTTGCGCATATCGTGCCGCAGGGTGCGGAGCTCCCGTTCCCCGCATTGGTAAAGGGCTACTTCGTTGGCATAGGCCTGATTCTGCTGCTCCAGTATACGGGCGCGGTACTGCGCGTAATAGCTGCGTCTCACCTGCCGGTAGAGATGGAATACCAGGAGGTTGAGAAGAATGAGCATCCCATCCACAAGCAGGGACAGCCAGGCAGGGCAGTGGGCAAAGTAAAACAAAAGTATGACCATGGCAATGGAGGTAGAGGGAATCAAGTACGGCGAACCAGTAGAAGGGGCCGTCCGGCTGAAGCTCTTTTTTCGGAAGAGGGACAACGCTTTTCCAACACCAGGGCCATAAAAAACAGGAGCAGGGCGGATACCAGGTTTCCAAGCTGGGAGGTATGGGCAGGCATTAGCAGAAAGACCAATGTATCCAGCAGAAAGCTGGCGGCGTAGATGACCAGCGCAGACCACAGCCTTTGCCAATGCGGAGCACGGTAGAGCAGGGAGAGCAGCAGCAGGGGGGAGCAGGGAGGAGGCCAGGTTCAGCAGGGGACGCCGACCAACAGAAAGCACAGGCTGTTGAGTACATAGGCACACAGGTAGCCTGCCGCCTCTGCCGGGCATCCCACCCTGCGCTGGCCCAAAAAGAGGGTCAGCAGGCGGCCGTAGAGGTACCAGTGAAACCCGTTAATGAGCAGGTAGGAGGCGGTTTGCAGGTCGGTCATAGCACCATCCCCCGGGAGTCCATCTCAGCAGGCGCCCCCGCACCACCCGCCGGTAGGACTGGCTGATGGGCAGCTCTGTTCCGTCGTCCAGAGTGAGCCGATCATATTGGATGCGGCGGACATACAGGGTGTTGACCAGGAAGGACTGGTGAATACGCAGAAAAAACTGCTCCGGGAGCTGGCGGGCCACAGTGTCCAGCTTGTCACGGCACACCAGTTCATGCTGGACGGAATGAACGGTGATCCGCTTATGGTAACTTTCAATATAGCGTATGGCCTGGGTCGGCAGGGCGCGGGGCGTCCGCTCCACTAAAACGGTAAGCACGGCCTCTTCGGGACGGGACAGGCGGATGGCCTGAACCACACAATTCAGCAGCTTTGCCTCGTCTAGGGGCTTGAGCAAAAAATTGAGCGGCCGGGTATCAAACAGAGCCATAGCGTACTGCTGCTGGCCGGAGATATACAAAAGCTGTGTCACAGAATCCCGCAGCTCTTCCCGCAGCAGGCGCCCAATGGCAACGCCGTCCACGGTATCCAGTTCGATGTCCAGGATAAGCAGCGCAAACCGGGCTCCACTCCGCAGGGCGGCAGCCAGCGCCGCACCGGAATGGAAGGGGGTCAGCTCCAGTTCCTTTCCCAGGGGGGAACCGCTCAGCGTGGTACAGACCTGGGTAAGAATTTCCGGGTTGTCGTCACAAACTGCAATCCTATACAAGCCATATCACTCTTTTCCTTGTTGATCGGGGAAACGCCTTGGACTCCTGTGCCAGGCAGCAACACATAACTATTGAGAAACAGGAAAATAACCCTACTCTTAATTCGGCTGGGTGCCGCAAAAAATAAGGGTATGGGCCTGATTTAGTGGAATGCGGCGCGGGGAAAGATCGGGCTTTCCTTTTCCTGCCCGGTGCGGTATACTGGAGGCATAAACAGAAGGAGGTGCGTTTTATGGAAGTCGGGAGGAGCATCCCCCGCGTGGACGCCGCCGACAAGGTGACCGGCCGCGCCAAATATACCGACGATCTCTGCCCCCGTCCGGTGCTGGAGGCGAAGATTCTCCACAGCACCATTGCCAACGGCTGGGTCAAGTCCATGGACATCTCCGCCGCCCAGGCCCTGCCCGGGGTGGTGAAGGTGCTGACCTGCTTTGACGTGCCGGACATCCAGTACCCCACCCCCGGCCACCCCTGGAGCGTGGAGAAGGCCCACCAGGACGTGTCCGACCGCAAGCTGCTCAACCGCCGCGTGCGCATCTACGGCGACGACATCGCCGCCGTGGTGGCGGAGGACGAGATCACCGCCCGGCGGGCCCTGGAGCTCATCCGGGTGGAGTACGAGGAGTACCCCGTGGTGCTGGAGGCGGAGCAGGCCATGGCGGAGGGCGCGCCGGTGCTCCACGAGGAGCACCCGGACAACGTCCTGGCCAAAATGGATCTCCGCACGCCCATGCCGGAGTCGGACTTCCACAGCGTGGAGGACGTGCTGGCCTGCCCCGCCTATTACCAGTTCCGGGGGCGCTACGACACCCAGCAGGTGCAGCACTGCCACATCGAGAACCCCATCTCCTACGCCTGGATGGAGGGGGGGCGCATCGTGGTGGTCACCTCCACCCAGATCCCCCACATCGTCCGCCGGGTGATCGGCCAGGCCATGGGCATCGGCTGGGGCTCCATCCGGGTGATCAAGCCCTACATCGGCGGCGGCTTCGGCAACAAGCAGGAGGTGCTCTACGAGCCCCTCAACGCCTTCCTCACCACCCAGGTGGGGGCCGGTGCGTCCGGCTGGACGTGTCCCGGGAGGAGACCTTCCAGAACACCCGCTCCCGCCACCCCATCTCCTTCGACGTGGCGGCGGCGGTGGACGGCGACATGCGCCTGATGGCCCGCTCCTGCACCGCCGTCTCCAACCAGGGGGGCTACGCCTCCCACGGCCACTCCATCGTGGCCAACGCCGTCACCGGCTTCCGGCAGCTCTATCTGGACCGGATCGGCCACCACTCCACGGCCTACACCGTCTACACCAACCGGCCCGCCCCCGGCGCGATGCGGGGCTACGGCATCCCCCAGTGCAATTTCGCCGTGGAGTGCATGATGGACGACATTGCCGGGAAAGGGGCTGGGACCCCAAGGCCTTCCGGCTGGCAAACCTCATGCCCCTGGGCTACGTCGACCCCTTTAACGGCATCACCTGCCACTCCACCGGCCTGGCCGAGTGCATCGAGAAGGGCGCGGACTTCATCGGCTGGGTGGAGCTGCGGGAGAAGTACAAGGAGCAGACCGGCCCGGTGCGCCGGGGCGTGGGCATGGCCTGCTTCTCCTACAAGACCGGCGTGTACCCCATCTCCCTGGAGACGGCCTCCGCCCGCATGGTGCTCAACCAGGACGGCACGGTGCAGCTCCACCTGGGGGCCACCGAGATCGGCCAGGGGGGCGACACCGTGTTCTCCCAGATGGCCGCCCAGGCCATCGGCATTCCCACCGAGGACGTACATATTGTCTCCTTCCAGGACACCGACACAGCCCCCTTTGATACTGGGGCCTACGCCTCCCGGCAGACCTACGTCACCGGCAAGGCCATCAAAAAGGTGGGGGAGGAGTTCCGAGAAAAGCTCCTCGCCTACGCCGCCGAGCTATTTCCCGACGCATCGGGACTGGACATCCGGGAGCGGCAGGTTGTGGACGGGGCGGGGGAGGCCCTCATCTCCCTGGCCGACCTGGCCATGAACGCCTTCTACTCCCTGGAGCACAGCGTCCACATCACCGCCGAGGACACCAACCACTGCAAGGAGAACACCTTCGCCTTCGGCTGCTGCTTTGCCGAGGTGGAGGTGGACATACCCGTGGGCAAGGTGAGGGTGCTGCGCATCGTCAACGTCCACGACTCGGGGAAGCTCATCAACCCCGCCCTGGCGGAGGCCCAGGTCCACGGCGGCATGAGCATGGGCATCGGCTACGCCCTCACCGAGGAGATGAAGTTCGACCCCAAGACCGGCCGGCTGCTCAACGGCAACCTGCTGGACTACAAGATGCCCACCTCTATGGACCACCCGGAGCTCACCGCCCTGTTCGTGGAGACCGACGATCCCTCCGGCCCCTTTGGAAACAAGGCTCTGGGCGAGCCGCCCACCATCCCCGTGGCCCCGGCCATCCGCAATGCGGTGCTCCAGGCCACCGGCGTGGCGGTAAACACCCTGCCCCTGTCGCCCCAGAAGCTGGTGGAGGAATTTACGAGAGGAGGGCTGATCTGACATGTATGACATTGCATCCATCTATTCGGCCAGGTCGGTGGACGACGCCATCCGCGCCCTCCAGGCCGATCCCGCCGCCGTGGTGATCGCCGGCGGCACCGACGTGCTCATCAAGATCCGGGAGGGGAAGCTGGCGGGCTGCTCCCCTGGTGTCCATCCACGAGCTGGGAGAGGAGCTCTCCGGCGTGACGCTGGCTGACAACGGCGACGTGGAGATCGGCCCCCTGACCACCTTCCGCGGCGTCACCTTTTCCGACGTGATCCGCCGCACAATCCCCGTGCTGGGGGAGGCGGCCGACATGGCCGGCGGGCCCCAGCTCCGGGCCGCGGGCACCATCGGCGGCAACGTGTGCAACGGCATTACCTCCGCCGACACGGCCTCCACCCTGGTGGCCCTGGACGCGGTGCTGCGGGTGCGCGGCCCCAAGGGCGAGCGGGAGGTGCCCATCTCCCAGTGGTACCAGGGGGTGGGCAAGGTGGCCCTGGCCCCCTATGAGCTGCTGGTGAAGATCGTGATCCCCTGCGACAACTATGTCGGCTATACCGGCCACTACATCAAATATGCCCAGCGCAACGCCATGGACATCGCCGCCCTGGGGGTGAGCTGCCTGGTGAAGCTCACCAGCGACAAAAAAATGGTGGACGACGCGGCCCTGGCCTTTGGCGTGGCCGGGCCGGTGCCCATGCGCTCTCCGGCCGCCGAGGCGGCGGTGCGGGGCCTGCCCATCGGGGGAGGCCATCGCCGCCATCGGCGAGGCCGCCCTGGCCGACGTGAACCCCCGCACGAGCTGGCGGGCGTCCAAGGAGTTCCGCATCCAGCTGGTCAAGGAGCTGTCCGCCCGCTCCCTGCGGGAGGCGGCCCGGAAGGGAGGGGGCCGACGTATGATCGAAGTGCTGCGCTGTACCGTGAACAACAAGCCCGTGGAGGTGGGTATCGACCCCCGGGAGTCCCTGGCCGACGTGCTGCGGGAGCGGCTGGGCCTCACCAGCGTGAAGAAGGGCTGTGAGGTGGGGGAGTGCGGGGCCTGCACCGTCCTGGTGGACGGCACGGCCATCGACTCCTGCATCTATTTGGGCGTCTGGGCCCAGGGGAAGCGCATATCCTCACCGTGGAGGGCCTCCAGGAGCCGGACGGGGCCTGTCCCCCCATCCAGCGGGCCTTTGTGGAGGAGGCCGCCGTCCAGTGCGGCTTCTGCACCCCCGGCATCATCATGTCCGCCGTGGAGATCGTGGGCTGCGGCAAGCAGTACACCCGGGAGGAATTGCGCAAGCTCATCTCCGGCCACCTGTGCCGCTGCACCGGCTATCAAAACATTCTGAACGCCGTGGAGCGGGCGGTAAACGAGGCCCACAGGTTCGTGGGAAAAGGGGAATAAAGACAAACGGGAGACGCCTGTCGGGCGTCTCCCGTTTTGTGGGCCGATGAGGGCATCGGCCCCTATGGGCCGTGCGGAATTGGCTCCCAATACGTGCATACCTGGTCCGGGGTTCGGTTCTTGCGCCGTGGACAATGACAGTGCCCGTACCAAAGGGGGGAAATAGCTGCCATCCCGGTAAATATAGTGCTGCCGGTAGTGGACGCAAGTCCCGCATACCTGTCCGTCTACAATTTCATATTTATACATCCTTATTACTTAAGACTATTTTATGCAAAAAATGCATAAAATGCAATATGCAGTTTTTGCATGATATATGCTGATTACCGGTGATGCTTATGTACCCGCGATTGGCGGAACTGCGGGAGGATCATGATCTGTCCCAGGCGGAAATGGCAAAGATATTGAGGGTCAGTCAGGCCACCTATTCCCGGTATGAGACCGGGCGTTTGGATATTCCCAGCCAGACGCTGATTGCTCTGGCCCGGTATTATGGGGTAAGTGTGGATTATCTGCTGGGGCTGGATCACAGGCGGTAGGGGGGCGGTACCCGCATCGCCCCGCCCGGACGAAAAAAAGACCTGCGGCATTTGCCGCAGGTCTTTTTTGACAATCAGCACATGGGCTTCAGGTCGGGGGAGACGATCAGGGTGGCCTCGGTGGCGGCCTGTACCTGCTCCACAGTGAACTCGGGGTTGATCTCCACCAGCTCCAGGCCCTTGTCGGTCACGTTGATGACGCACATCTCGGTGATGATCTTGGTGATGCAGTGGACGGCGGTGTAGGGCAGCCTGCACTTCTTCAGGATCTTGGGGTTGCCCTTGGCGGTGTGCTCCATGGCCACGATGACTTCCTTGGCGCCCACCAGCAGATCCATGGCGCCGCCCATGCCGGGCATCTTCTTGCCGGGGATGATCCAGTTGGACAGGGAACCCTCCTCGTCCACCTCCAGGCCGCCCAGAATGGTGGCGTTTACATGGCCGCCGCGGATAAAGCCGAAGGAGGTGGCGGAGTCGATGTAGCAGCCGAAGGGAGCGGCCTGGGCGGGCTGTCCGCCGGCGTCGGTCTTATAGCGGGGGTCGGCCTCCTCGGGCGTGGGCTTGGCTCCGGTGCCGATGATGCCGTTCTCAGACTGGAGAATCACATGCACCCCCTCAGGCAGGTAGGCGGGTACCAGGGTGGGCAGGCCGATGCCCAGGTTGACCACGTCGCCGTCCTTCAGCTCCTGGGCGACGCGCTTGGCAATAAAGCCCTTGATCTCAGACTTTTCCATTACGCATTCCCTCCATCCACGATGTAGTTGACAAAGGCGCCGGAGGTCACGACGTTCTCAGGCTGGATGTCGCCGATCTCCACCACATTGTCCGCCTCGGCGATCACCACGTCGGCGGCGGTGGCCATGACGATGTTGAAGTTGCGGGTCGTGCCCTTGTACCAGATGTTGCCGAACTTGTCCACAAGATAGCCGTTGATGAGGGGGCTTCATGAGCAGATAGTCTCTGCCGTCAATGGTCTGCTTGCCCAGGCAGAAGGGGGAATCCTCCACGATGGTGCCCACGCCGGTGGGGGTGAGCACGCCGCCCAGGCCGGCGCCGCCGGCGCGGATCATCTCCGCCAGAGTGCCCTGGGGAATCAGATCCACGGTCAGGGGGGTCTTGTCCACCATGCCCTGATGAGTGCCCACGCCGTCGCCGTTGGGGGGTGGCCATGCAGTCGTTGCCGATGATGGTCAGGGGTGGCGAATGACGTGCTTGACCTGATGGTTGTGCACCAGCAGTGTTGCCCTCCTAGTTCGCCGTAGAATTCCTCCCGCGCCGAAGATGGTGGCAACACCCATGCCGCCGCCGATTGGCCAGGCGTTGGCATCTCATGGAGCAGGGTGACGATGATGCGGGCGCCGGAGCAGCCGACAGGGTGGCCGATGGCGATGGCGCCGCCGTTGACGTTGACCTTCTCCATGTCGAAGCCCAGCTCGCGGGCCACGGCGACGGACTGGGCGGCAAAGGCCTCGTTGGCCTCCACCAGATCAATGTCCTCGATCTTAAGGCCCGCCTTGCTCATGGCCTGACGGCTGGCGGGCACGGGGCCGACACCCATGATCTTGGGATCCACGCCGCCGTGGCCCCAGCTCACCAGCTTGGCCATGGGCTTGAGGCCGTACTTCTCCACGGCCTCCTTGGAGGCCAGAACAATGGCGGCCGCGCCGTCGTTGATGCCGGAGGCTGGCCTGGCCCGCGGTCACCCGCTGGACGTGCTTGCGGGTGTCATCCTCGTGGATCTGGGTGAGCTCAAAGGTATGGACGATCTCGTCCTCCACTCCCTCGGGGCCCACAGGGAAGGCGCCCTTCAGCTTGCCCAGGCTCTCCACAGTGGATGCCGGGCGGGGGAACTCGTCCACCTTGAACTCCACCATCTCCTTCTTCTTCTTGACCATGACGGGGACGATCTCGTCCTCGAAGCGGCCGGCCTTCTGAGCGGCCTCGGTCTTCTGCTGGGAGGCGGCGGCGAACTCGTCCAGCTCCTCGCGGGTGATGCCCCACACGTCGCAGATGTTCTCAGCAGTAGTGCCCATGTGGTAGTTGTTGTACGCGTCCCACAGGCCGTCCTGGATCATGGTGTCCACCACCTTCTTGTCCCCCATGCGGGCGCCCCAGCGCTCGTCAGGAGGGCGTAAGGGGGCGGCGGACATATTCTCGGTGCCGCCGGCCACGATGATGTCGGCGTCCCCGGCCAGGATGGCCCGGGCACCCTCGATGACCGACTTCATGCCCGAGCCGCACACCATGCCCACGGTGTAGGCGGGGACGGAGTAGGGCAGGCCGGCCTTGACGCCCACCTGGCGGGCCGGGTTCTGGCCCTGGGCAGCAGTGAGGATGCAGCCGAACATCAGCTCGTCCACCTGCTCCGGCTTCACTCCGGCGCGGTTCAGCGCCTCCTTCACCACCACGGCACCCACGTCCTTCCCGTTTTTAAAAAATCAACCACTGGTAAATTGGTAAGGGCAGGTTTTTTAAAAAAACAAAACCGGGCGGTTCGGGTTTTGCCGAACCGCCCGGCCTGTCTCAGCCGCGCCCCGTTGTGGATTGGGCGTAGACGGCGTCCTCCTTCTGAATCTGGGCCTGGGTGACCAGCGTGCCGTCCAGACCGCAGGCCTGGAGTACGGCCAGGGTGTGCCGGGCCCCGGACTGGAGGGTGATGCAGACCGTGTAGCCGTCCTCCTCCTCGCCGCCGGTGCGTCCGGCGGGCCGGAACTCCAGGTATAGATCGTTGTAGTAGCAGTTTTCCAGCCGGTCCCGGTTCTCCAGCAGATAGCGGCGGCCCAGGGTACCCTCGGCCAGATCGGCGCGGACGGCCTCCTCCAGTCCGGTCAGGGCGGAGGCGGGGACAATCGCGCTGTCCGTATCGGGGTTGGTGAGCCAGGCGTCCACCAGCCGGTCTCCCTCCCGCTGCGCGTGGAAGTAAGATTCACCAGCTAGGCCGGGGGCGTTGAGCAGGGCGTCCAGCCGGGCGGCGGGGGTGCCCGGCGTGTCCAGCTCGGACTGGCTGAGGGGAACCCGGTATTTCCGGGTCAGATAGGAGCCGTCCATGAGGGTATAGGAAATGTCCACATAGGTCCAGCCGTCGGACTGGATGCTCAGGCCGCTGCCGTCCTCCGACCAGGTGCTCTCCCAGCCCGCCTCCTCCAGCTCCTCCTTGTGCGCTACAATGGACTGGTGCAGGCCGGTAAGGGCTTCCAGCTCCTCTGGGGTGTCCAGGGTGAGGGTGGCGTAGCCCAGGTCGTCATAGGGGGCGGACTCCACGCCGGACAGGTGGGCGCTCTGTACCTCAGCGACGTCGGGCACCCGGCCCTCAAAGCCGATTATATCGAACTCCATCGCGCACATGGCGGCCGTCAGGCAGCATAGAAAGACCACGCAGCCCTTCCACGCGCCCCGGAATACCCAGAAGCTCTTGCACAGCAGCATCTCGGCCACAAAGCAGCCCGCCGCGCCCCACACCACCATGAGAACCAGGAGCGTCCGGCCCGCGGGGCAGCAGAGGGTCCAAAACGTAGTAAAAGACAGTGCTCAGTGTCACAGCGGTGCAGAAGGCCACACCGTATTTGAACACCGGGCGCACCCAGCGGACGCTGACCACGTCGCCGGCGCTCTCCAAATGCCGGCGGCGGTAGGCCGCCAGGGCCAGCCCTGCCAGCACCAGCCCGATGAGGGCGTACAGGGAGGCATAGCCCAGACCGGCAAAGTAGGGATCGCCCAGCATGCTGTTTCCGGCGGCGTCCGTTATGGTATCATACTGGACGTGACAGGCCTCGGAGAGCAGCAGCACCGGGGTGAGCCAGACGCCCAGCTTCTCCAGCCAGGCAGCGCTGGTGAAGCCGAAGAGAAATTCCTCGGCCATACGGCTGAAGACCCAGCACAGCCCGGCGGCCAGGCCATTGAGAACCACATAGAAGGCGGGCAGGGCCAGCACGTGGCCGGTGAACATGGCGCAGAACACGGCAAAGGAGTAGAAGAAGAGCCCGAACAGGCTCACCACCACCAGCCAGGTGAACAGGCTGCTGAACACCACTGTGCCGGCAAAGACCTCCGCCGCCAGGGCCAGCAGGAACACCGCCAGATTGGGCAGCAGCAGGAACAGAAGCCCCGACAGGTAGTTGGTGAGGAACAGGCCCTCCCGCCGCAGGGGCAGGGCGTGAAGCATGCCCACCGAGCGGCTGGCATAGAGGTAGGAGAACACCGCCATGGCGCACAGCAGGCCGAACAGAGCGGTCAGCGTAACGGCGGCGCTCGGGCCGCCGTCCAGGTAGTTCAGGGGCAGGCTGCGGGCCATTCCCCGTCCCAATGTATCCGGTTGGACAGAATATTGAGGGGCAGCACCGCCAGCCAGAACAGGCCGTACAGCGACCAGATGGGCCAGAAGCGGGCGAAATTCTTGCGCAGCAGGGTAAAATTAAAGTACGATGTCGCGGACCGCATAGTCCTCACCTCCCAGCTCATAGATAAAGATCTCCTCCAGGGTCAGGGGCAGCGCCTCCATCAGAATGGGGGCGAAGGCGGCCAGACGGTTGGTGATCTCGGTGGCGTTGCCCCGGATGATGAGGGTGTGGATGCGCCCCACCTGGGAGACGTGGAGCACCTGGAGGTCCCCGGGAAGCTGGGGCAGCTCCTTCTCCTGAAACACCACCTGCATCTTGACCACGTTCTCCTGCAGGGCGCTCAGGCTCCGCTCAATGAGCACCTTCCCCCTGGAGAGAATGCCCACATGGTCGCACACGTCCTCCAGCTCCCGCAGGTTGTGGGAGGATACCAGCACTGTGGTGCCGTGGTCGGCCACGTCTCCCATCAGCAGGGACCACACCTGCCGCCGCATCACCGGGTCCAGGCCGTCCACCGGCTCATCCAGCACCAGGATGTCCGGCCGGCAGCACAGGGCCAGCCAGAAGGCGGACTGCTTCTGCATGCCCTTGGAGAGCCGCCGGATGGGCTGCTTTTCCGGAATGGTGGTAAACACGTCCTTCAGGGCCTCGTAGCGCTTGACGTCGAACCGGGGATAGAAGCCCCGGTAAAAGCGCATCATGTCCCGGGTGGAGGCGGAGAGGAAATAGTAAAGCTCGTCGGGGATGGAGGCGATGCGGGACTTGGCCGCCGGGTTTTCGTACACCGGGTTGCCCTCGATGAGCACTGAGCCGCTGTCCTGCCGGTAGACGCCGGTGACGTGGCGCAGCAGGGTGGACTTGCCTGCGCCGTTGGGCCCCACCAGGCCGTAGATGGACCCGTGGGGCACCGTCATGGTCAGTCCGTCCAGGGCCCGGAATCCGTCAAAGCTCTTAACCACATTTTTTGCTTCAATCATAGCTGCGCTCCTCTCTCTCACAGTCTGCCGGGCCGCCGCCTCCAGCCGCCCGGCCAGCTCCCCCGCGGTCATGCCCAGGAACAGAAGCTCCGCCGCCGAGGCGTCAAATTCCCGGAGCAGGCGGTCCCTTCTGGCTGCATTCACGTCGGCCTGGGGGGCGGCGAAGGAGCCCTTCCCCGGGACGGAGCAGACATAGCCCTCCGCCTCCAGGGACTCATAGGCCCGCTGGATGGTGTTGGGGTTGATGGCCAGCGAGGAGGCCAGCGCCCGCACGGAGGGCAGTTTGTCTCCCGCCTGGAGCGCCCCGGTCACCACCAGATGGCGCAGGCCGTCCCTGACCTGCTCGTAGATGGGCCGCGCATCCCGGTAATTGAGTTGGATCATACCGTCGTCTCCCTTCCGGAAACTGTATTACATGAAATAGTACACTTAGTATACACGCCGCCGGAGGGAAAGTTTTTTAATTATTTCTGACGTTTTTTTAAAACAGCCCGCAGTCCCGGGGCAGAATCCGCCAAATTTCCAGTGACAACAGGGCGGGATAGGCGTATAATAGAACCACCTTATCAAGAGAAAGCGGGTGACACCCATGAACCAGAGGGCCTGGATGGAGTACCGTGCCTGTGTGGAGGAGCTGCTGTTTTCGTCTCAGGTGCAGCATATGAAGTCCATCCGGCACCACCCCGGCGTGTCCTGCTATGAGCACAGTGTCTTTGTGTCCTATGTGGCCTGGTATCTGGCGGACCGGTGGGGGGCCGACGCGCGCACCGCTGCGCGGGCGGGGCTGCTCCACGACCTGTATCTCTACGACCCCCGCACCCTGCCCTCCTACCGGCAGTGCTTTGCCCATCCGGTGGCCGCCGCGGAGAATGCGGCCGCGCTGTGCGGCGGCCTGACCGCCCGGGAGAAAAACTGCATTTTGGCCCACATGTGGCCCCTGTCCCGCCGGGCGCCCCGCAGCCGCGAGGCGGCCGCGGTCTGCCTGGCCGACAAGCTGTGCGCCACGGCTGAAATCATGCAGATCTGGCGGAACCTGGGCCTGCGCCGGGCGGTTTTGAGCGGCGCGTGAGCAAGCCTGTCTCTGACAGGCTTGCTTTTGTTTTTTAAATGGGGACGGCGAGGGGCCGTTTTGCAAAGAAAGGAACGGAAAAAGGGGCGGGAAATTGTGCAAGCCTCCCAAGAGCGAAAAATTACCCGCTTTTTTTGAAATTTCCGATGCATTTTCAGTCCTGCTTTGCTATAATCTGATTGCAAGAAATCCATGTTTTTGAGGTGATTTCAACATGAACGCGACTGGAGCGGTCGTATTCCTGCCACGGGAGGGCAACGGCCCGTCCCTGATGCTGGAGGAGCTCCTCTTCGATCCCGCGGCCCTGTGGCTGGCGGAGTCGCTCAGGGCCGCCGGAGTGGAGCGGTTTTTCGTGGTCTGCCACACCGACGACCAGGCCCGGGCGGCGGCCAGCTTCCCCGCCGGCACCGAGTTTGTCACCGGCGGCAGCGGCGACGCGGTGGAGCAGCTGTCGGCTTTTCTCAACGCCCTGGAGGGCAAGGTGATCGTGATCACCAAGCCGGTGCTGCTGGACTGGGGGATGCCCGGACGCTGGCCGGCCTGGAGAACGGCGGCGTACTCGACAGCAAGGACACCGGCGTGTACCGCATCGACGGCGGCCTGCTGTCCCAGACTCTGGCTGAGGGCGTTGGCCTGGAGGAGGCCCTGAAGGAGAAGGGCGACCGCTTCAACAGCCGCGGCGTCTGGTTCCAGGGCGCCTATCCCATCCGCTCCGGCTGGAACGGCCGCATGGAGGCTGAGATGGTGGCCCGGCAGCACGGTGTGCGCCGCCTGCTGGAAGCCGGAGTCCGCATTATGGACCCCAGCCATTGCTATGTGGGTCCCCGGGTGAAGGTGGGGGAGGGCACTGTCCTGCTGCCCGGCACGATCCTACGGGGGGAGACCGTCATCGGCCGGGACTGCGAGGTGGGTCCCAACGCCATGGTGCGGGACTGCATCGTGGGGAACGGACGCCACCATCAACGCCTCGCAGGTCAATGAGAGCACCATCGGCGACGGGGTGAAGATCGGCCCCTTCGCGTACATCCGCCCCAACTGCCACGTGGGGCCCGGCGTCAAGGTGGGCGACTTTGTGGAGCTGAAAAACTCCACCATCGGCGAGGGTACCAAGATCTCCCACCTGACGTACGTGGGCGACTCCGACGTGGGCGGCCACGTCAATTTCGGCTGCGGCACTGTCACGGTGAACTATGACGGCACCAGCAAGTTCCGCACGGTCATCGGCGACCATGCCTTCATCGGCTGCAACACCAACCTGGTGGCCCCCGTGCGGGTGGGGGAGGGGGCGTACACCGCTGCGGGCAGCACCATCACCGACGAGGTGCCCGCCGACTCCTGGCCATCGCCCGCACCCGCCAGACCGTCAAGAAGCAGTGGGCCGCCAAGCGGCGCAACCGCAGAAAAAGTAGCTCTTTCCGCAGCCGCGGGATACAGGATAGAGAAAAAATGTGAGAGGATGTTACAAGAATGATCGCACACGGTAAGGATATCAAGATCTTTTCCGGCACTTCCAACCGCCCCCTGGCCGAGGCCATCTGCAAGGAGGTGGGCACGGAGCTGGGCAACGCCGAGGTGGGCGCTCTCTGATGGGGGAGAACTTTGTCTCCATCTATGAGACCGTCCGCGGCTCCGACGTTTTCGTGGTCCAGTCCACCAGCTCCCCGGTCAACGACAGTCTCATGGAGCTGCTCATTATGATCGACGCCTGCAAGCGGGCCTCCGCCGGCCGTGTCACCGCTGTGATGCCCTACTTCGGCTATGCCCGCCAGGACCGCAAGACCAAGCCCCGCGACCCCATCTCCGCCAAGCTGGTGGCCAACCTGATCACCCGCGCCGGCGCCGACCGGGTCCTCACCATGGATCTCCACGCCAACCAGATTCAGGGCTTCTTTGACATCCCCGTGGACAATCTGCTGGGCAACCCCATTTTCACCAACTATCTCCACGACCGCTTTAACGGCAGGGAGGACGAGGTGATCGTCGTCTCCCCCGACGTGGGCAGCGTGGCCCGCGCCCGCGCCTTTGCCCAGAAGCTGGGCATGGGCCTGGCCATCGTGGACAAGCGCCGCCAGAAGGCCAACTCCTCCGAGGTCATGAACATCATCGGCGACGTCCGGGGCAAGAAGGTCATCCTCTTCGACGACATGGTGGACACCGCCGGCTCCCTCTGCGGCGCGGCCCAGGCCCTGGTGGAGCTGGGCGGCGCGGTGGACGTCATCGCCTGCGCCAGCCACGGCGTGCTGTCCGGCCCCGCCGTGGAGCGCATTGAGAAGAGTGTCCTCAAGGAGGTCTACTTCCTGGATACCGTGCCCCCCAAGGCTGGCGTCGCCTGCGACAAGATCAAGTATCTGTCTGTGGCCCCCATGTTTGCCGAGGCCATCGAGCGCATCTACGAGGAAGTGTCTGTCTCGAAACTCTTTGTATAAGACGGACAGGATAGTACAAATATGGCGGGGGGCGGGCGTTGCTCCGCCCCCATTGCCGCATGGAGGAAAAACCTTGTTTTTTGACAAAAATCGGGGCGCCGGGGCTGAATGGCTGGTGGTGGGCCTGGGCAACCCCGGCGAAAAATATGAGAATACCCGCCACAATGTCGGCTTTCTCACCGTGGACGAGCTGGCCGAGCGGGCCCGGGTGCCCGTGCAGAAGCTGAAGCACCGCGCCCTTACCAACACCTTGGAGGTGGGGGGCGTCAAGGTGCTGCTCATGAAGCCGGTGACCTATATGAACCTGTCCGGCGAGGCGGTGGGGGAGGCCGCCCGCTTCTATAAACTCCCACCGGAGCGGGTGCTGGTCATCTCTGACGACGTGTCCCTCCCCCTGGGCAAGCTGCGCATCCGCAAGGGCGGCTCCGCCGGGGGTCATAACGGCCTCAAGAGCATCATCCAGCACCTGGGTACCGACCAGTTCCCCCGGATCAAGGTCGGGGTGGGCCAGAAGCCCCACCCAGACTACGACATGGCCGACTGGGTGCTCTCCAAATTCGCCGGGGAGGATCTCAAGACCATCACAGAGGCCATCCGTAAGGCCGCCGACGCGGTGGAGTGCCTTATTCAGGAGGGGCCGGACAAGGCCATGAACCGCTTTAACGGCTGAGGAGTGCGCCATGATCACCTTTCGAGAAATTGATAAAAGCAACTATATGGAATGCATCTGCCTAAAGGTGAAGGACGAGCAGCGCGGCTTTGTGGCGGATAACGCCCGCTCCCTGGCCGAGGCCCGGTTTGAAGAGGGCCTGTATACCCGGGCCGTCTATTCCGACGGCGTCATGGTCGGATTTGTCCTGTTTGATTATGACCCCGAGCTTCCAGGGTGGTGCATGAGCCGGTTCATGATCGGCGCGCAGTACCAGGGGCGGGGCCTGGGCAAAGAGACCGTGCTCCGCTTTCTGGACTTTATGAGAGAACACATGGGGGTGCGGGAGCTCTACCTCCATGTGGAGCTGGAGAATACGGCGGCCTATGAGATGTATCAAAAGCTGGGCTTTCGCGCCGTCCGGGAGATCCAGTATACCTTTGACGGGGCGGTCTACCGGGAGCGGCGGATGAAGATTTGCCTCTGAGACTCCCCGCCGCCCATCCCACGCCGGGCCTCCGAACGGCCCGCGCCCACAACTTCCGATCTTTTCTGTGCCGAGGTGTCCTATGAAGCCACTGCTCTCCGCCCTCAACGACATACCTGAATACCGCTCTCTACTGGCGGCCATCGACAACGGGGCCTGTCCGGCGGCCTTTTCCGGGCTGTCGGCGGTGCACCGCGCCCATTTTGCCGCGGGCATCCGCCAGGAGCTGAACCGCCCCGTGGTGGTGGTGTGCGCCGACGAGGGGGAGGCCGAGCGCATGGCCAGGGATCTGGCCGCCCTGTCGGGGGAGGCGGTGCGCACCCTCTCTGCCCGGGAGTTCACCTTCCACAACGCCGCGGTGGTGTCCCGGCAGTACGAGCACCGGCGGCTGTCCACCCTGCGGGCGCTGGCGGCGGGGGAGTGCCCCCTGCTGGTCTGTACGGTGGAGTCCATTCTCCAGCGCACCATTCCCAAAACCCTGCTGACCCAGGCGGCCCAGGTTCTGCGGATGGGAGAGCGGCACGACCTGGGGGAGCTGGCCGGCACCCTGGCCGCCGCGGGCTACACCCGCTGCGAGCAGGTGGAGGGCGTGGGCCAGTTCGCCCTGCGGGGGGGCATCCTGGACTTTTTCTCCCCGGCCCACCCCAAGCCCGTCCGGGTGGAGTTCTTCGGGGACGAGATCGATGCCATGGGCCTCTTCGATCCCGACACCCAGCGGCGCATCGAGAACCTCGGCGCGGCGGAGATCCTGCCGGCGGCGGAGGTGCTGCCCCAGTTTACCCCTGGCGGGTACGGCGGGCTGCTGGAGGGGCTGGACCGTCTCATTTCCCAGGCAAAGCGCCGCAAGGGGAGCGAGACACTGGTGCAGACGCTGGAGGAGGACCGGGAGCGGCTGGCGGCCAGCACGGCCTTCCCGGCCATGGACCGCTACATCGCCCTGATCTACCCCGTCATGGCCACGGCGGCGGATTACTTCCCCGAGGACGCGGTGGTGGTGCTCAGCGAGAGCCCCCGGGTGGCCGAGCGGGGAAAGAGCTACCTGTGGCAGTTGGGAGAGGACGCCAAGGCCCTGATGGAGCGGGGAGAGCTGGCCGGGGGAGCTGGCTGACTTCGCCCGCACCTTTGAGGAGCTGACCGAGGTGTTGGCCGACTGGCCGGTCTGCTACCTGGACGCCTTCACCTCCTCCCGGTACCCCCAGCGGCCCCGCACCCTGCTCAACCTGCTGACCAAGCAGCTCCCCTCTTACGGCGCCAGCCTGGAGACCGCCGTCTCCGACCTGGCCCCTATGTCTCCGACGGATTCCGCACCGTGGTACTGGTGAGCAGCGAGCAGCGTGCCCTCAACCTCCAGGCCCTCCTGCGGGAGCAGAAGATGACCACCGCCGTGGATTTCCAGCTCCACGAGCTGCCCGGCTACGGCAAGGCGGTGATTGCCGTGGGGGGGCTCACCGCCGGCATGGAGTACCCGGTGGGGCGCTTCGCCGTGCTCACCGAGGGGCAGTCCCTGCTGGGCAAAAAGCGCAGGAGCAAGCCGGTGACCAACCGGCAGAAGCTGGGCTCCTACGCCGACCTGTCTCCCGGCGACCTGGTGGTACACGAGCACCACGGCGTGGGCCGCTTCCTGGAGATGACCAAGATGACGGTGGACGGGGTGCAGAAGGACTACGTCAAGATCGCCTACGCCGGGGCCGACGTGCTCTACGTCCCCGCCACCCAGCTCGACCTGGTGAGCAAGTACATCGGCTCCGGGGAGGACGCCCAGGAGACCCGCAAGCTCTCCAGGCTGGGGGGCACCGACTGGGAGAAGGCCAAGACCCGGGCCAAGAAGGCCGTCAAGGATCTGGCCAAGGGGCTCATTCAGCTCTATGCCGAGCGGCAGCGCCAGCCCGGCTTCGCCTTCTCCCCCGATTCCCCCTGGATGAAGGAGTTTGAGGACGAGTTCGAGTACGCCGAAACCGACGATCAGCTCCGCTGCATCGCCGAGATCAAGCAGGATATGGAACAGCCCCGGCCCATGGACCGGCTGCTGTGCGGCGACGTGGGCTACGGCAAGACGGAGGTGGCCTTCCGGGCCATCATGAAGTGTGTGCTGGACGGCAAGCAGGCCGCCATTCTGGTGCCCACCACCGTGCTGGCCCGGCAGCACTACCTGACGGCCAAGCAGCGCTTTGCCAAGTACCCGGTGGTGATCGACGTGGTCAGCCGCTTCCGCACCCAGGCCCAGATGAAGGACACCCTGCGGCGGATGGAGCAGGGGGCATCGATCTGCTCATCGGCACCCACCGCCTCTTCCAGAAGGACGTGAAATTTAAGGATCTGGGCCTGCTGGTCATCGACGAGGAGCAGCGCTTCGGCGTCCAGCACAAGGAGAAGCTCAAGGAGCTGTCCAAGCAGGTGGACGTGCTCACCCTCTCCGCCACCCCCATCCCCCGGACGCTGAATATGGCCCTCTCCGGCATCCGGGACATGTCCACCCTGGAGGAGCCGCCCATGGACCGCCAGCCGGTGCAGACCTATGTGCTGGAGCACGACTGGGGGGTGCTCTCCGACGCCATGCGCCGGGAGCTGGAGCGGGGCGGCCAGGTGTACTACCTCCACAACCGGGTGGAGACCATCACCCGCACCGCCGCCCGCATCAAGGAGATGCTGGGGGAGGACGTGGCTGTGGCGGTGGCCCACGGCAAGATGAGCCAGGAGGAGCTCAACGACGTGATGACCCGCATGAGCGACGGCGAGGTGGACGTGCTGGTGTGCACCACCATCATCGAGACGGGCATCGACATCGCCAACGCCAACACCCTGATCATTGAGGATGCCGACCACATGGGCCTGGCCCAGCTCCACCAGATCCGCGGCCGGGTAGGCCGCTCCACGCGCAGGGCTTATGCCTACCTGACCTACCGCCGGGGCAAAGTGCTCACCGAGGTGGCCTCCAAGCGCCTGGGGGCCATCCGGGAGTTTGCCGAGTTCGGCTCCGGCTTCAAAATCGCCATGCGCGACCTGGAGATCCGGGGGCGGGCAATGTGCTGGGGCCGGAGCAGAGCGGCTTCCTGCTCAGCGTGGGCTACGACATGTACCTCAAGCTGCTGGAGGAGGCGGTACTGGAGGAGCGGGGCGAGAAGCCGGAGCGCCCCACCGAGTGCGCCGCCGATCTCAGTGTGGCCGCCTCCATCCCAGACCGCTATGTGCCCTCGCCGGAGCAGCGGATGGACCTCTACCGCCGCATCGCCGCCATCCGCTCCGAGGCGGACGCCGACGACGTGATGGATGAGCTTATCGACCGCTACGGCGACCCGCCCCGCACGGTCAACAACCTCATCTCCGTGGCTCTCCTCCGCGCCGACGCCGCCCGGAACGGGATCTCCCAGATTGACCAGAAGGGCGCCAACCTGAATTTCTATCTGGACCAGTTCGATCTCCAGCGGGTGAGCGCCCTGTGCGGCCTGGAGAAGTACCGCTCCCGCCTGCTCTTCTCCGCCGGGGAGCGGCCCTATCTGGCCCTGCGGCTCAAAAAGGGGGAGGACGCCCTGAAATTCGGCCGCAAGCTGGTGGAGGACTACGCCAAGACCGCCCCGGCTCAGACAGAGGGATAGAGCGGGGGGTGGACTCCCCCCCGGCGGCAGCCGGCGCCGCGTGTGCGGCGGAGCTGGGCGGGATTCACTTCCGCCCAGCGAAATGAAATGAAATGGGGCCCTCGGCCCGCTCCTGGCGGGCTGGGGCTGAGGACGCCCTGAAATTCGGGCGCAAGCTGGTGGAGGACTACGCCAAGACCGCCCCGGCTCAGACAGAGGGGTAGGGCGCGGGGGCGGACTCCCCCTGCCGGCGGCAGCCGGCGCCGCGTGTGCGGCGGAGCTGGGCGGGATTCACTTCCGCCCAGCGAAATGAAATGAAACGGGGCCCCCGGCCCGCTGCTGGCGGGCTGGGGCTGAAGACGCCCTGAAATTTGGCCGCAGGCTGGTGGAGGACTACGCCGAAAACGCCCCCAAAGCGGAACCGTAGGGCGGCGCGCAAAACTTCCGGTTGTATCCGCTGGGGAAATGGTGTACACTGGAACAGGCTTTTGGAACCCAAATAAGGAGGACAAACACGCATGAACGTGAAACAGTTTCTGTGCGCCGGCATGACCGGGGCGCTGCTCGTGGCCGGACTGACAGCCTGCGCGCCCGGCGCGCCGGAGGTGGACCCGTCCGACGTGGCCTATCAGACCGCCGGTGTGACCAGGGACACGGTGCTCTTTACGGTGGATGGCACAGAGGTTACCGCCGACGAGTACCTGTTCTGGCTGCTCCAGAGCGTGGCCTCGGCCAAGCAGAGCGGTTACCTGGCGGACGACGACGCTTGGGAGGAGGAGCTCAACGGCGTCCCCACGGCGGAGTATCTGAAGGAGGACGCGCGGAACACCAGCGTGCTCTACACCACGGTGTCCAACCACGCGGCGGCGGCGGGACTGACCGTAACCGAGGAGGAGCAGGCCGAGGCGGACGCTGAGCTGGAGACGCTGACCCAGCGGGTGGACAGCTATTACGGGATGACCCTTCAGGAGTACCTGGACCAGCAGTGCATCAGCGAGGCGGCTTTCCGCAAGCTGAACCAGGTGCCCTATCTGGCCCGGAGCCTCCAGACCCAGATGGAGGAGGCGGGGGAGCTGACCGCCCAGGACGCCGATCTGGATGCCATGGTGGAGGAGGCGGGGTACTATAAGGCCAAACACATCCTGCTGGCCTTCCGGAGAACGAGGACGGCAGCGCCGTCACCGACGAGCAGAAGGCCGCCGTCAAGGCGGAGGCCGACCAGCTCCTGGCCCAGATTCGGACCGCCGCAGATGGTGGAGTTTGACAAGGTGATGAACGAACGCAGCGACGACGGCCGGGACGAGAACAACCAGCTCTATGCGCCCGACGGCTACCTGGCCTATGCCGGCCAGATGGTGCCTCAGTTTGAGAGTACCGCCAAGGCCCTGGCCGTGGGTGAGATCAGCGAGCCCGTGGAAACCGCCTACGGCTACCACATCATTCTGCGCCAGGACTTTACCGACGAGGAGCGCCAGCAGCTCCGGGACAGCATGGCGGCCATCTACCCCGATTACGCCATGAGCAAGCTGAACGAGCAGTGGGTGGAGGAGGCGAAGGTAGAGGTCAAGCCCGCCTATGAGAAGCTGGATCCCAATTCCTTCTACAAGAATATGGTGGCCTTTGCCGAGCAGTGGCAGGAGGAGAAGGCCGCCGAGGAGGCCCGCTCAGGCGACCGCCAGTCCCGCGCCTGAGACCGGGACCCCGGCACAGAGCACAGAGCCCGCACCGGATGCCACCGGGAGCGGAGCGCAATAAGCACAGGCAAAAACCCCGCCGATCCGGCGGGGTTTTTTATTAAAAAACTATAGTTTAAAAGAAAGATTCTATTGTTTATAGTAAAAATCCAAAGTTGTGTCAATCTATATCTAAAGTTTGGAACAAAGGGTGAGACACAATGGAGGACAAGGAGAAAAAGCTGGCGCTGCAAAAGGCCGTGGGCGAGCGGGTGTACCACAGCCGGAAGCTGGCGCGGATGAGCAAGGAGGAGCTGGCCGAGCGCCTGGGCATCTCCTCCCAATATGTAAATGATATTGAACAGGGGAAAAAGTGTATGTCCATGGCGATTTTTGTGGAGCTGGGCGAGGTGTTCCACACAGGGCTGGATGAGCTCGCCCACGGCGCACAGAAGGAGGAGCCCGTGCTGGAGCACCTGCTCTGCCACCTGCGCCAGCTCTCTCCGGTGCAGCGGGATATGGCCGTTCACATGCTGCATCTGGCGTTCCGGGCCGCCCAGGAGCTGGGCCCGGAGGAGTAGGCGTGGCGCTGGAGATCCGGGTCCTGGTGGTGGAGGATGATCCGGAGACCCGGATGCTGACGGAGGCCCTTCTGTCCGGACGGAAGGGGGTCTGTCTGTGCGCGCTGGCAAAGGACGGCCTGGAGGGGCTGGAGCTGGTGGAGCAGACCAGGCCCGATATCGTGCTGCTGGATCTGATTCTGCCCGGGATGGACGGGCTTGATTTCCTCCGCACCCTGCGCCGCCGCAATGAGCGCCCGGCTGTGGTGGTGGCCTCCCAGGCCTCGGAGCCCACGGTCATCCGGCTGGCCTTTCAGCTTGGGGCCAGCTACTATCTCATAAAGCCCCTCAACTTCGACTCCCTGCCCGATCTGTTTCACTCGCTCTGCCTGGAGCCCCGGGAGCGGGCGGCGGCGGACTATCTGCGGGGGATGGGCGCGTCCGGGCTGGGGGTGGAGGCCGCCGCGCGGACGGCGGCCGTGCTCTCCACGGGCGCGGAGGGGGCCATTCCGCTCAAGGAGGGGTATGCCGCCGCCATGGCGGCCCAAAACACCAGCTACGCCTGCGTGGAGAAAAACATCCGCTCCATGGTGGGCAAGCTCCAGGCCGGGGCCTGCGGGGAGTATCAGGCCCTCATGGGCGGCCTTCCGGCCGAACGGCCCAGCAACGAGCTCTTTCTCCGCCGGCTGGCCCGGCGGATTTTGGAGTGGTAGCGCCACGTTTCCCCTGAAATCGGACAGGCACTCTGCTATACTGTAGCCAGAAATTGGAAACTACAGTAAGCGAGGAGCGAGCGACATGGGCGTATGGCATACATACAGCACCAGACAGACCCTGTCTGAGCTGGAAACGGACAAGTCCCGGGGGCTGAGCGGGGCGGAGGCGGAGCGGCGGCTGGCCCGCTGGGGGCCCAACCGGCTGGAGGAGGGGAGGCGGCAGGGGCTGCTGCTGCGCTTCCTGGGGCAGATGAAGGACCCCATGATCCTGGTGCTGCTGGCCGCGGCGGCCCCTGTCCCTGTGGGCCAGCGGCGGCGAGGACTGGCTGGATGCGGCCATCATCCTGGTCATCGTGGTGGTGAACGCCTGTATCTCCATCTCCCAGGAGGACAGCGCCGAGAAGGCCCTGGAGGCCCTGCGGAAGATGTCGGCCCCCTGGCCAAGGTGGTGCGGGACGGGGCGCTTCAGCGGCTGGAGACCGACCGGCTGGTGCCCGGCGACATCATCCATCTGGAGGCGGGGACCTGGTGCCCGCCGACGCCCGGATTCTGGAGGCCGCCTCCCTCCAGGCCGATGAGAGCGCCATGACCGGCGAGTCCGTCCCCGTGTCCAAGGGGCTGCTGTCCGCCCTGCCGGAGGACACCCCCTGGCGGAGCGGCACAATATGGTGCTCGCGTCCACCGTCATCACCCGGGGGCGGGCGGTGTGCGTGGTCACCGGCACCGGCATGGACACCGAGGTGGGCCGCATTGCCGGGCTGCTGCTGGGGGAGGGGGAGGGACAGACCCCCCTCCAGAAGAAGATGGCGGAGATCTCCAAGACCCTGTCCTTCGTCTGCCTGTGCGTGTGCGCGGTGATGTTCGGGGTGGGGGGCTGCTCCAGGGGCGGCCCATGCTGGACATGTTCCTCACCGCCGTCTCCCTGGCGGTGGCCGCCATCCCCGAGGGGCTGCCCGCCATCGTCACCATTGTGCTGGCCCTGGGGGTGGCCCGCATGGCCCGGCGGCGGGCCATCGTCAAGCGCCTGCCCGCCGTGGAGACCCTGGGCTGCGCGGGGGTGATCTGCTCCGACAAGACGGGCACCCTGACCCAGAACCGGATGACTGTGGTGGACGTGTGGACGCCCCGGAGCGGCGGAACGGGCCCTGGCCCTCACCATCGGAGCCCTGTGCTCCGATGCCGCCCTGGCCTGGAAGGGACGGGAGCCGGTGTCCACCGGCGATCCCACCGAGACCGCACTGGTGGACGCGGCGGCCCGGGAGGGCCTGGATAAAAATGGACTGGAGGGGGAGTGGCCCCGGCGGGGGGAGCTGCCCTTTGACTCGGAGCGCAAGCTCATGACCACCGTCCACCAGAGGCCCGGCGGCGGCTGGCGGGTGTGCGTCAAAGGGGCCCCCGACGTGCTCGCCCGCCGGTGCCGGCTGGATTCCGCCGCCGCCCGGCGGCTGGAGAGCCGGAACGAGGCCATGGCGGGGAAGGCCCTGCGGGTGCTGGGGGTGGCCTACAAGGATCTGGCCATGCTGCCCCGGGAGCTGAACAGCGCCGCTCTGGAGCAGGGACTCACCTTTGTGGGCCTCATCGGCATGATCGACCCGCCCAGGCCGGAGGTGCGCACAGCGGTGGAGCAGTGCTACGCCGCGGGCATCAAGCCGGTCATGATCACCGGCGACCACAAGCTCACCGCCGTGGCCATCGCCCGGGAGCTAAACATCTACCGCCCCGGGGACCTGGCCCTGACGGGGGAGGATCTGGACTTTCTGCCCCAGGAGGTGCTGGAGCAGGAGGTGGAGAAGTTCTCCGTCTATGCCCGGGTGTCCCCCGAGCACAAGATGCGTATCGTCAAGGCGTGGCAGGCCCGGGGAAAGGTGGTGGCCATGACCGGCGACGGCGTCAACGACGCCCCCGCCCTCAAGGTGGCGGACATCGGCTGCGCCATGGGGGTTACTGGAACCGACGTGGCCAAGGGAGCCGCCGATATGATCCTCACCGACGACAACTTTGCCACCATCGTCTCCGCCGTGGAGCAGGGCCGGGGCATCTACGCCAACATCAAGAAGGCCATCCACTACCTGCTCTCCTGCAACATCGGAGAAATCCTCACCATCTTCTGCGCCACGGTGTTCCACTTCCACCAGATGCCTCTGGTGCCGGTGCAGCTTCTGTGGCTCAACCTGGTCACCGACTCCCTGCCCGCCCTGGGCCCTTGGGGTGGAGCCGGTGGAGGAGGGGGTCATGTCCCAGCCGCCCCGGGACGCCCACGCCTCCCTCTTTGCCCACGGCTTTGCCTTCCGGCTGGCCTGGCAGGGGGTGATGGTGGGGCTGCTGACCCTGGCGGCCTATTTCCTGGGGGAGTATGTGCTCTCCGACCCCGGCGAGGCCCACGCCGCCGCCAACACCATGGCCTTCGCCACCCTCACCCTGTGCCAGCTCTTCCACGCCTTTGACGTGCGCAGCGAGCGCTCGTCCCTCTTTCACATCGGGGTGTTCTCCAATCCGGCCATGAACAAGGCGTTTCTCATCGGCCTTACCATGCAGTTGGCCGTCCTGTGCGTGCCGCCCCTTCAGGTGGTGTTCAGCACCGTTCCCATGAGCCCTCTGGAGTGGGCCGTGGTGCTGGCCCTGGCCATTACCCCCGTGGTGGTGTGCGAGCTGGCCAAGGCCGTGAGCCGCGGCCGGACCCGCCGTCCGGCGCGGGCAGAGAAGGTGGAGCCGGCCTGTGCCCGGCGCTGAGCCGGGACGAATTAAGAGGCGGAATTCCCCGGCCGCAGGCCGGGGAATTCCGCCTCTTGTGCTGTCTGTAAACGGATTTATGCCTGCGCCTCCTCGGGCGCGCGCTCCTCCTTTACCTCGCGGATGAGGATGAAGGGGGTCAGCTCCCGGGACTGGCCCGCCGGGTTGTCCCGGATCAGGCCCTTGAGGGTCTCGTCGTCCAGGGTGACGGAGGACGCCTTGCCCAGAATCTCCACGTTCAGATCGTTGGCGTCCACAATCATGGCCTGCACGCCGGTGGCGGCCTCGATCTCGTCGCACACCTTGCCGGGGTTCTCCGGGATGCGGATGCCGAACTCGCCGTACTCCTGGAACTCGTGGTCGTAGAAGCCGTCCAGGCCGGACACCTCCTGGCCCACCATCTCGTAGAACACGCCCCGTTTGCCGAATAGCTTGGCCACGCCGGCGCAGAACGCGGCCCAGAGCACGAACAGGGCGCCCCGCTCGTTGATGGCGAACTGCATCTTGTAGGGGCTGTCCACGCCGATGCCGGCGGAGGAGTGGGAGGCGAAGCGGGACAGGAACCGGGCCAGGCGGCCCACCTTCATGTCCTTCTTGTAGACCACCCGCTTCTGGCACAGGCCGATGATCTTCTCGCTGGAGGAGAGCAGGTCGCCGGGCTGCCACAGGGGCTTGACATACTGCTCCACCAGGTCGATATAGCTCTCGCCCACCTGGACGAAATGGGTCTGGATGGCGTGGCGGGCGTAGGTCTTTCCGCCCACCTCTATGGTGACGCTCTTTCCCTCGTTTGCGCGGAATTCCATGGCAAAACCTTCTTTTTTGTGTTTATTGTCCCTCCTATTATAGCCAGCCGGGGGACAATGTGCAACCTAAAGTTTTGCTGTGAAGCCTCAAATACCCTCGTTCTGGGGGATTTTTGGCAGGCTGTCGAAACCCTTCTGCAGGTCGGCATCGGTGGGGATGGAATCGCTCATCTTTCCGTTGAGGTAGTTCTCATAGGCGGTCATATCAAAGTACCCGGTACCGGTGAGGCCGAAAAGGATGGTCTTGGCCTCGCGGCTCTCCCTGCACCGCAGAGCCTCGTCGATGGCCCCCCGGATAGCGTGGGCGGATTCAGGGGCGGGGAGAATGGTTTCCCGCTTGGCAAAGAGCACCGCCGCCTCAAAAACGCGGGTCTGCTCATAGGCCACCGCCTCCATATAGCCGTCGTGGTAGAGCTTGGAGAGGATGGGGCTCATGCCGTGGTAGCGCAGGCCGCCGGCGTGGTTGGCGGAGGGGATGAATTCGCTGCCGAGCGTGTACATCCGGGCGAGGGGAGTGACCCGGCCGGTGTCGCAGAAATCGTAGGCGTACTTGCCCCGGGTGAGGGAGGGGCAGGAGGCTGGTTCCACCGCCACGATGCGGGGATTCCGTATCCCCCGCAGCTTGTCGGCCATAAAGGGGGCGATCAGCCCGCCCAGGTTGGAGCCGCCGCCGGCGCAGCCCACCACCACGTCGGGATATTCCCCCAGCTGCTCCATGGCCAGCTTGCTCTCCAGGCCGATGATGGACTGGTGGAGGAGCACCTGGTTGAGCACGCTGCCCAGCACATAGCGCTTGGCGCCGCCGCTCTGGACGGCGGACTCCACCGCCTCGGAGATGGCGCAGCCCAGGCTTCCTGTAGTCTCCGGGTGGTCGCGCAGGATCTGGCGGCCCACCTCAGTCGTGGGGGAGGGAGAGGGGGTGATAGAGGCGTCGAATACATTCATCACCGCCTTTCGGAAGGGCTTCTGCTCGTAGGAGCACTTGACCATAAACACGTCGCAGGTCAGGCCGAAGTAACTGCACGCCTCACTGAGGGCGGTGCCCCACTGGCCGGCGCCGGTCTCAGTGGTGACGCCGGTTAGGCCCTGCATCTTGGCATAATAGGCCTGGGCCACGGCGGAGTTGAGCTTATGGGAACCGGGGCGCCATCCAGCTCCTGGCGGGCAAGCTCCTCGCAGAAGATGGGGGAGAGGTCGTCCACACCCAAGGGCCGGAGGGTACCGGGGTGGAGCAGAGGATCGGGCTGCTCGGCCATGGCGGAGCGCAGGTTGAACCACTTCTGGGGCATCTGGTCCTCGGTCAGATACAGGCGGTGGGGGATCTTGCTCATGTTGATACACTCCTTTTCTGTGCTGCAGGGGAAAAGGGTACAAAAAGCCCTTCGTCCCCAAGATTGTTTCTCTGGGACAAAGGACTGTAGCTTCAGCCTCTGCGGTGCCACCCGGATTGACGTATACCAGCGCATACGCCCACTCACTTTCACGGGCCGATCAGCCCATGCTCCCCGGATAACGGGCGGAGTCCCCGTCGCGCTACTGAGCCCAAAGGCTGTTCGCTGTGCCCTCAAAAGTCCATTCATCCGAGCGCTGCCTGCCGCGATTCCACCACCCGCGGCTCTCTGAGAGGCATTGATACCGGACTACTCCTCTTCGTCATCGGTTTACCGATTTGATTTGCTACAGTATAACGGCGGCGGCCCGGTTTGTCAAGCTCTTTTTGTAAAAGTTGGGCCGGGCCCGCCGGGTGGGTGGATTACAGCAAATTTTAATCTGAGAACCCTTTTTTGACAGGGTGGGATCTGCTACACTGGGAAAAAGGCCTTGGGAGGTGCCGAATATGAGGTATGTTAAAGAATTTGCGGTCGTACTGGCGCTCCTGATGCTGGCGGGCTGCGCCGGGAAGCCGGTACAAGAGTCCCCGGTGGCGACGGATGAGGGCATTCCAGCGGGGCAGATCTACCTCTACGGGGAGATCCACGGAATCGCCGCCATCGAGGAGTACGAGGCGGAGCGGTGGAAGGAGTGCTACGAACGGGGGATGCGGCACCTGTTTGTGGAGCTCTCGCACTACACGGCCCAGTGGCTCAACCTGTGGATGGACGCGGAGGACGATGAGATTCTGGAGCAGCTCCACCAGGATTGGGAGAGCACGCTCTCATCCGGCGCCGAGACGCTGGATTTTTTTTTACCGGTGCAACGGTGGGCCACCAGTACGACAGCACCGGGGCCCGTTACCAAGACTATCTGGAGGAGCGGGGCCTGGCGGACACGGAGGACTACCGCCTGACCCTGGAGGCCATCCAGCAGGGGAAAACCTTTGCCGAGCGTGGCTCCGATATTTACCGGGAAAACCGGATGGCAGAGAACTTCATCCGGGAGTTTGACGCCCTGGATGGGGAGAGCGTCATGGGCATCTATGGCGCGGCCCACACCGACCCGGATGCCATGGCGGACTCCGCGGGAACCGTCCCCTCCATGGCCGCTCAGCTGGTAGAGCGGTACGGGGACTCCCTTCACACCGAGGACATCTCCTGGATTGCCTGGGAGCCCCAGCGGACGGATACCCTCACCGTGGCGGGGAAGGAGTACCAGGCGTCCTACTTCGGGGAGGAGGATATCTCCGGCTGGGCCGGGGACTACCAGTCCCGGGCCTTCTGGCGGCTGGAGGGGGCCTATGAAGACTTCGAGGACTGCATGGACTGCACCACGGAATTTATCCCGGAATAAGCTCATAAAACGGCGTGCCGTGGGGTCCGCCGCCGGATCCGGCGGCCCCACGGCCCGGATAAGCTCTTCTGCGTTCTTAATTCAGGTGGGAAAATTGTGCCGCTTTTTGCGGGCATGGTAGTGGGTGTGGAGCAGCTCGTGGGAGCGCTGGGACAGGGGCGCGCCGAAGAACTCCTCGTAGATGGTCTTGATCTCCGGGTTCTCATGGCTCTTGCGCAGGGGCAGGCTCCGGTCGATCTCATACAAGGCCTGGATACGGGCGGTGAGGGCATGACGGACACGCTTACCACGTCGTGGGGGTCCCAGCCCATCTTCTGGGCATAGTAGGTCTTGGCCACCGCGCCGAACATGGCCTGGGGGCTCTTGGCGGTGGAGAGGTGGCCGATGAGCTCGGGGTGGTGCTTCTCCAGGTAGGTGACCCAGCCGGGGGAGCAGGAGGTGATCATGGGCAGCTTCCCGCCCTCCCGGATGCGCTTGAGCAGCTCGCTGCCCTCCTCCATGATGGTGAGATCGGCGGAAAAGTTGGTGTCGAACACCTTGTCAAAGCCAAGCATCCGCAGGGCAGTGACCATCTTGCCGGTGACGACGGCGCCGGCCTCCATGCCGAACTCGTCCCCCAGGCCCACCCGGACGGAGGGGGCCACCTGGACAATGACGTGCTTGGAGGGGTTCTGGATGGCGGCGGTAACCTCGTTGGTGTAGTCGGTCTCCACGATGGCCCCCACGGGGCACACCAGGGAGCACTGGCCGCACAGCACGCAGTCGGTCTGGTCCATGGGCAGGTCAAAGGCGGTGGTGACCTTGAAGCCGGCGGAGCGGCCGGAGTAGGTCAGGGCGGCGCAGCCCTGGACCTCGGCGCACACCTTCACGCAGCGGCCGCACTTGACGCACTTGGCGGGGTCGCGGACGATGGAGGGGTTGTCGATGCGCAGCGGCTCGTCGGAGGAGATGTCGGGCAGCTCCGGGTGGAGCCGGTTAAAGCGGCGGCAGAGCGCCTGGAGCTCGCAGGTGCCGTTGCGGGCGCAGGAAAGGCAGTTGGTCTTGTGGTCGGAGAGGATGAGGTCCAGCACGCCGGTCTGGGCATCGTACACCTTCTTGGAGTCGGTGATGACCTCCATGCCCTCCCACGCCACGGTAGAGCAGGCCGCCGTCAGCTTGCGGGAGCCCACCACCTCCACCATGCACATCCGGCAGTGGGCCTTGATGGTCTGATCCGGGTGGTAGCACAGGTGGGGAATATCGATGTTGAGCATCTTGGCCGCCTCAATGATGCGGGTGCCCGCAGGCACCTCCAGCGGCTGCTTGTTGATTGTGATATGTACCATTTCGCTCATCGGACGGCGACCTCCTCTTTTACGGCAAAGACTTCCGGGAAGCGCTTCATACAGCTCAGCAGGGCGGACTGGGCCGTCTCACCCAGGCCGCACAGGGACGCGCTGGACATAATGTCGGCAAATTTCTTGAGGGTGGCGATGTCCTGGGCGGTGTGGGTGCCCTCGGCCACCTTGTCCAGCAGCAGGGAGATGTGGCGGTTGCCCTCCCGGCAGGGGGTACACTGGCCGCAGCTCTCGTGGGAGAAGAACTCCTGGGTCATGCGCAGAAAGCCGATGACGCTGGTGCGTTCATCCACCACCAGCACCGCGCCGGAGCCGATGGCGGTGAGATCCGCCTGACGCATGCCCTTGTAGGTGTAGGGGGTGTCCAGTTGGGCGGGGGAGCAGATGCGGCCCGACGCGCCGCCAAGCTGCACCAGGCGCAGGGGTAGTCCTCGCTCTCCATGCCGCCGGCCAGATCATAGACGATCTCCCGGATGGTGATACCGAAGGGCACCTCGAACACGCCGGGGCGCTTGACGTTGCCGCACACCGAGATCATCTTGGTGCCCGGGGAGTCCGGCGTGCCCTGGCTCTTATAGTAGCCCCTCGTCGTCCAGCAGCAGGGGGCCACCAGGGAGAGGGACTCCACATTGTTGACGCAGGTGGGCAGGTGGAACACGCCGCACTGCTTGATAAAGGGGGGCTTCATCCGGGGCCGGCCGGCGTGGCCGCCGATGGACTCGGCCAGCGGGCGGAGCCCTCGCCGCAGACATAGGCCCCGCGCCGGGTAGAGGTGGATGCGGTAGTTCAGCCCGGAGCCCAAGATGTTCTCGCCCAGATAGCCCGCCGCCTCGCACTGGGCGATGGCGGAGAGCAGCCGGGGCCGCAGGTGGGAGTACTCCTCCCGCAGGTAGATGTATCCGTTGTCCGCCCCCACGGCCCAGCCGGCGATGATCATGCCCTCCAGCAGCTGGAAGGGGTCGTGGGTGAGCAGCTCCCGATCCTTGAAGGTGCCCGGCTCGCCCTCGTCAGCGTTGCACACCACGCACTTGTGGGCGCCGGGTACCTCCCGGGCCTGCCGCCACTTTTTACCCATGTCGTAGGCCGCGCCGCCCCGGCCCTGGACGCCGTTGGCGGCCAGCACGTCGGCAATGTCGCAGCCCTCCATGGTCAGGGCCTTGCGCAGCGCCCGGAAGCCGCCGATGGATTCATAGCCCTTCAGGCTGTCCGGGTCGTACTTCCCGAAATTCCGGGTGATGAAACAAACCGTCTTGCTCATGTCCGTTTCCCCCTTAGTTGAGCTGCTGGAGCATATCCAGGATACGCTCCTCGCTGTCCAGATGGCCGTATACCACGCCGTTGACCCGCACGGCGGGGGACACGTCGCAGGCCCCGAAGCAGGGGACCTGCTCGATGGAAAAGCGGCCGTCATAGGTCACCTGGCCCACCTCCAGATTTAAAAGGCGCTTGAGCCGCTCCAGCAGGGTGTCGCTGTCCTTCACCCGGCAGGGGGCGGAGGAGCACACCTCCAGGGTAAACTTGGCTCTGGGCTTGTCGTGAAGGGCGGTATAGAAGGAGATGACATCGTAGACCTGGGTGGGCTTCACCCCCAGGCGCTCCGCCACATAGTAGGCGGCGGCCTCCGGGATGTAGTGCCGCTCCACCGCGGCCTCCACGTCCAGCAGGATGCCCACCAGCTGGGTGGGATCTTCGCCATGGGCGGCGAGAATGCCGTCGATTTTGTCCGCCAGCTCCTGGTCCAGGGTGTCGGCAGTCTGGGTAAAGGGCTTCATAAGGGGCTCCTCCTTATCACATAAAATGAACCCTGTCCTGCGGAGGACATGGGATAATTACCAAAAAGGAAAGTAGATAGTTCATCTATTAAACTTTATAGTTTTTATAAAGTATATCAACATCCCTGGAAAATTGCAACTGGTTCGTTTAAATTTGTATAACCGGGCGAAAACGGGCCATCCTAAAAAGTTCGATTCAGCAAAATAGACAACAGGAGGTGTGCGCCATGGGCTTTTTTGGTCGGAAGCGTGCCCCCAGCGTACCCCATCCCCGGAAGGAGCCCCGCTTTGACGGGCCGCTGACCTTGAAACGGCTGGAGCAGATCTTCCAGGACTGCGTGGACTTCACCAAGCGTCCGGTGTCCCTGGGGGAGGGCGGCGCGTGTACGCTCACCCTGTGCTACCTCAGCGGCATGGTGAAGATGGAGCGGGTCAGCGACTACGTGCTCCGGCCGCTGGCCCAGGACGAGGCGCTGGCCCGCTGCGGGACTCCCCGGCAGGCCATGGAGGAGATGATGGGGGGAGCGCTGTATAATCTCTCTGCGGCCGAGCGTACCACACTGGACGAGGCCGCCTTTGACCTGGTGGCGGGATGGTGCCTGCTGTTCTTTCCCGGGGAATCTGCGGTGCTGTCCCTCTTTGTGGGCACCGAGGAAAAGCGCTCCATCAGCTCTCCCAGCAACGAGACGGTGCTCAAGGGCTCCCGGGACGCCTTTGTGGAGAGCCTGCGCACCAATACCAGCATCGTCCGCCGCCACCTGAAGGCCCCCCTGAGCTGCGTATCCGTGAGCAGGTGGTGGGCCGCCAGTCGGTCACGTCGGTGGACATCCTCTATATAGAGGGGCTCACCAATCCCCACCTGGTGGAGCAGGTGGCCGCCCAACTGGCGGACATTGACATCGACGCGGTGCTGGCCCGGGCAATATTGAGGAGTATATCGTCCCCGCCGCCCGCACCGCCTTCCCGCTGGTGCAATATACCGAGCGGTCCGACCGCTTCTGCGCCGGGCTGGCCGAGGGGCGGGTGGGCATCCTCATCGACGGCCTGCCACTGGGCTACCTGGCCCCCGGCGTGCTGGGGGATTTCCTCCAGGCGCCCCAGGACAAGAGCGAGAGCTGGCTGCTGGCCTCCGCCCTCACCCTGCTGCGCTACCTGTGCATGCTGGGCACCCTGCTTCTGCCCGCCCTCTATGTGGCCATGGTCACCTTCCACCAGGAGATGATTCCCACCCGCCTGGCCCTGTCCATCATTGCCGCCAAGCAGGACGTACCCTTCCGCTCCGTCTTTGAGGTCATCGTCCTGCTGCTGGCCTTTGAGATTCTCCAGGAGGCGGGGCTACGCCTGCCCCAGTCCATCGGGCAGACCGTGTCTATCATCGGCGGCCTGGTGGTGGGCAGCGCGGCGGTGGAGGCCAAGATCATCTCCCCGCGGTGCTCATCGTGGTGGCCATCGCGGGTATCGCCGGATACACCATGCCCTCCCAGGAGGTGGCGGGCGCCCTGCGCATCTGGCGGTTCCTGCTGGCCCTGCTGGCCAGCGCGGCGGGCCTGTTCGGCGTGGTGGCCGGCCTGTCGGCGCTGGTGATCCATCTGGCGGGCATTGAAAGCTTCGGCGTGTCCTACCTGACCCCCTTTGCCTCGAATGCCGGGGAGCAGGTGGAGGGGCACGCGGTATTCCGCCAGCCCCTGCCGCGGGTGAAGCAGCGCCCGGCGGCCCTGGAAACCCGAAACCGGAGGAATCAGAAATGAGACGCATAACAGCCCTGCTGCTGGCCGGCCTGGCCGCCCTGACCCTCACCGGCTGCCGCCGTGGGCCCGGCCTGCTGCCCTATGCCCGGGAAATCGAGGACATGGAGCTGATGCAGACCCTGGGCGTGGACCGGGCCGGGGAGGGGCAGGTGGAGGTAACCGCCTCCAGCGGCTCGGGCGATCCGGCGGAGGGGGCGGCCACCGTTGTGTCCGGCCAGGCCGGCACCATCAGCGCCGCCGTGCTGGGGATGCAGGGGGAGGGCTCCTCCTACCTCTACTTCGGCCACGTGGGCCAGCTCCTGCTGGGAGAGGAGCTGGCCAGGCAGGGGGTGGAGCCCGCCCTGGACTATATTCTCCGGGATGTGGAGACCCGGCTGGACACCGCCCTCTATCTGGTGCGGGGCGGCACAGCAGGCAAGGCGATCACAGCAGCGGGGGAGGACGGCTCCGCCGCTGACCGGCTGGAGGCGCTGGCGGAGGACGCGGGTCTGCTGGCCGGTTCCATGCCCCGCACCGTAAAGGACGCCCTCTCGGATCTCTATGCCCAGGGGGCCACCTTTCTCCCGGCGGTAGAGGCGGACGAGGCTCTCACCGCCGCCGGGTATGGCATATTAAAAGGGGACAGCCTGGCCGGCTGGGCTGAGGGGGACGCCGCCCTGGGGGGTCAACCTGGTACTGGGCCAGGTGGACGCCGATGTGGTGGAGCTGCCCCTGGATGGAGGCGGAGTGGCGGCCCTGCGTGTGGTGGGGGCCAGGACCTCCGTCCGCCCGGTGATGGACGGGGGCGCCCTTACCGGCCTGTCCCTCACCTGTACGCTGGACGCCAATATGGCGGAGGGGAATTTGGACCTCCGAACGGAGGAGGTACACGCCTCCCTCGAGACGGCCCTGGCCCAGGTGGAGGAGGCGCGCATCCGGTCCGCGCTGGAACTGGCACAGGAGCTGGACGCGGACTATTTGGGGCTGCTCCGGCGGGCGGCCCTGGCCCGGCCCTGGCACAAGGAGGCGCTGGAAGGGGCCTCTGGGCGCGCTGGAGCTGGAGCTGCACGTGACGGCCAAGCTTCAGCGCAGCTATGACGCCGCCCGGTGAGGGCGGCAGCTCAAAGGAAAGGCGGTATACCCATGCCTGACGACCGAATCTCCCTGCGCCAGCTCCTGGCGCTCCTCTTCGCTGCCCTCCTGGCTCCGGCCATCGGCGTGCTGCCCTCCCAGACCGCCGCCCTGGCCGGAGAGCTGCCCTGCCGGTACTGCTGGGGCTGTGCCTCTTTGCCCCCTGCGCCCGGCAGGGGCGGGGCTGGCCCAGGTCACCGAGACCGTCCTGGGCAGGGGGTTGGGGTGCTTCTTCTTTATTTATTGTGGGGTCTGCTTCTGCTCAGCGCCAACGCCAGGCTTTTCGCCCTCCGTTTCCTGTCCACCAGTTACCGGAACGCCCCCCTGGGTCTGTTTTTGCTGACCCTGCTGGGGGCTCACCCTCTGGCTGGTGCGCAAGCCGGTGCGGGTGCTGGCACGGACCGGAGAGGTGTTCTACCTGGCCCTGGCCATCGGCCTGGGCTTCTCCCTCATCCTGGGCGTACTCCAGGTGGAGCCCCGGCACATCCTTCCCCTGTGGACGGAGGATCTTCCGGGGGTGCTCTCCGCCGCCGTTCCGGTGCTGGGCCTGTTCGGTTATGTGGTCTTTGCCGCCTTCCTGGGGGGGAATGTCACCCGGGGAGAGGGAGACCGCCGCCGTGCGCTATGGTGGGCGGCCGCCTTCTGTCTGGTGCTTACCGCCCTTCAGCTTGTCTGCCTGGGCAACTTCGGGCCCGGGCTGACCGCCCGCATGGACACACCCTTTTTTATGATGGTAAAGGGGATCGGCATCGAGGGCACCTTCCAACGGGTGGAGTCGGTCATCATCGCCCTCTGGGTGTTCTCTGATCTAGCCCTGCTCAACCTGCTGGCGGGCTCCTGCTCCGTCCTGGCCCAGTCCGTATTCTCTTTAAAGGAGCGCAAGCACGCCGTACCTCCTCTGCTCCTGCTGGCCTGGCGGGGGCCTGGTTCCTCTTTCCCGACGCCTTTTCCCTGGAGCGGTGGATGGAGGGCCCGGCCAGGATTGGCAGCCTGCTCTTCGGCTTCGTCATTCCTGTTTTGCTCCTGCTGGTAAAAAAGCTGCGCAGGCAGGTATAAGGGTGGCAGATCTTGTGCATGCTATGGATTAGAATACCAGTGATCCGGTCCGGTTTGACAGCCGAGAAAAAACCTGAAAAAAAAGAGAAAAAGGTGTTGACAAAGAGGAGGAAAGCTGGTATTCTAACTGAGCGCCTCACGGAGGGCATGAAAAAACAGGAAAGCAGACGGAAGAGACCGGGCGGAAGCCGGACGGACTTTCGGAAGCGGGCTGAAAAAAAAAAGTGCTTGACAAGTGAGTGAGAGCGTGGTAAACTAAATGAGTTCGCGCCGAGAGGCGGAACCTGCTTGAAAAGAAGATAAAAAGAACGGCCATGAGGCTGAAAAACCTCAGAAAAGTTTGAAAAAAGTTCTTGACAAGCGAAAGCGTGAGTGCTAAAATAAATAGCACGTCAGCAGAAAAGCTGACAGGGGCGTGTACCTTGTAAATTAAACAACGTGAGAGAAACACGAAGCACCAGAAAGGACGAGAAGTCCTTCTGAGCAAGCGCAAGCTTGATGAAGAAGGCTCTTGATTTAATTTCTTTGAAGCTATGAATTAAGCTTCGATAAGATGATTTGAGGAACGGAGACGTTCTTTAGATACCATTTTATTGAGAGTTTGATCCTGGCTCAGGATGAACGCTGGCGGCGTGCTTAACACATGCAAGTCGAACGGGGTGCTCATGACGGAGGATTCGTCCAACGGATTGAGTTACCTAGTGGCGGACGGGTGAGTAACGCGTGAGGAACCTGCCTTGGAGAGGGGAATAACACTCCGAAAGGAGTGCTAATACCGCATGATGCAGTTGGGTCGCATGGCTCTGACTGCCAAAGATTTATCGCTCTGAGATGGCCTCGCGTCTGATTAGCTAGTAGGCGGGGTAACGGCCCACCTAGGCGACGATCAGTAGCCGGACTGAGAGGTTGACCGGCCACATTGGGACTGAGACACGGCCCAGACTCCTACGGGAGGCAGCAGTGGGGAATATTGGGCAATGGGCGCAAGCCTGACCCAGCAACGCCGCGTGAAGGAAGAAGGCTTTCGGGTTGTAAACTTCTTTTGTCGGGGACGAAACAAATGACGGTACCCGACAGGATAAGCCCGCTAACTACGTGCCAGCAATAATACGTAGGTGGCAAGCGTTATCGGATTTACTGGGTGTAAAGGGCGTGTAGGCGGGATTGCAAGTCAGATGTGAAAACTGGGGGCTCAACCTCCAGCCTGCATTTGAAACTGTATTTCTTGAGTGCTGGAGAGGCAATCGGAATTCCGTGTGTAGCGGTGAAATGCGTAGATATACGGAGGAACACCAGTGGCGAAGGCGGATTGCTGGACAGTAACTGACGCTGAGGCGCGAAAGCGTGGGGAGCAAACAGGATTAGATACCCTGGTAGTCCACGCCGTAAACGATGGATACTAGGTGTGGGGGTCTGACCCCTCCGTGCCGCAGTTAACACAATAAGTATCCCACCTGGGAGTACGATCGCAACCCACTAACGAAGCAGAGATGCATTGGGTTCGATGAATTAGGGTAAGTCGTAACCAAGATAGCCGTATCGGAAGGTGCGCTGGATCCTCCTTTCTAAGGAGACTTGGCAGATGGTTACTACTGGCGCAACGTCCTAAGGTCAGCTTTCTGGAGCGAATGGCTTTCCACGTTGTTTAATTTGATGCACTCTCCGGGTACCCGAACAGGAGGCCAGCGGCCAGGTCTATTCGGGAGGGGGCCAGCGCAAAGAGGCGCAGTGAGGGATGGCCGTGAGGACATCACGGGCAGGCGGACACCTGCGTCGACGACGGCAGGCCCTTAGCTCAGCTGGCTGGTGCGCGACCCCCAGTAATCGTGGTCGGTGGTTTCAGTCCGCTTAGGCCCACCAAAACCCTGGGGTTTTAGTTCAGCTGGTAGAACACCTGCTTTTGCAGAAGCAGAGTCACCGGTTCAGACTCCAGTAACCTCCACCAATTTAAGAGCAATTTTTAACACTCAAGGGATTGAGTGTTAAAAATCTAATAAAAGGCTGGAAGGCGGCACCTTGAAAACTGAACAATGTAGATCAAGAAAGTACAAGAGCAAGCAACAGAGGGCAAAACAGCAATGTTGTGGAACTAAGATAGAATGGCGAAAGCCGTTCTAGTAAGGGTAAAAACAATGGAGCTAATTGCAAAACTTCTGTGATGCCTGCATAATTCATGATTTTGAGAACAGCTCAGGATGGGAGACTGTTCTACAAGGTCAAGCTAGAAAGAGCGCAAGGGGAATGCCTTGGCATCAGGAGCCGACGAAGGACGTGACAAGCTGCGATAAGCTGCGGTGAGCTGCACATAAGCTTTGAAGATTTCCGAATGGGGAAACCGGGCAGAGCAATACTCTGTCAGCGTGCGTTGGCGAATCAAAATGTAGGCGTACGCGGGGGAACCGCCTGAACAAACCGGAGGATTTATCACTCAGGGTTGTGAACAATTTTAGCAACTGGAACTAGAACAGTATCGGAAGGTAAATATAGCAGGTGATAGCCCGTATCGAGGAGAGTTGTGCGACTGGATCCAGGTACCGCGGACACGTAGAGGCAGTGGGAGGCTGGGGACCACCCGCCAACCCTAAATACCTGATGACCGATAGAGGAGCAGTACCGTGAGAAGAAAGGTAGAAAGGACCCCAGGAGGAGTGAAGAGAACCACAGAAACCTTGTGCTTACAAGCACTCAAAGCCCGTTAAAGGTGATAAAGGTACCTTTTATGGAGAATGGTCCAGCGAGGTTATTGGCAAACATTCAGTGCCAGGAGGCTGGGGAGACCAGTCTGAATAAGGGCGTATGAGTCAGTGGCAATGGGCCGAAACCAGGTGACTATCCATGGGCAGGTTAGTGGGGTGCATTCCCAGGAGGACCAGACACGCCAATTGCAATGGTCGGCGATGACTGGATGGCGGTGATAATGGCCGAAAATCTAAGGTTTCTGGGGAAGGTTCGTCCGCCCAAGGTAAGCCGGGAGCTAAGGCGAGGCCGAAAGGCGTAGTCGATGCACATACGGTTGAAATTCCGTAGCCGCCGAAATTGTTAAGCACAGGGACACATAGAGATATATCGAACCCGGGCGTTGGTTGACCCGGGCGTAAAGGGACCGAAACTCAGTAGGGAAGTCGGCGATGCTCTGTGGCGA
>VOFI01002052.1_pt1 | contig 46408 bp, 82 predicted proteins | sample 5384131 | NCBI WGS metagenome assembly VOFI01 (sample SAMN12384728, study PRJNA508395) | human gut metagenome | isolation source: healthy gut H | host: Homo sapiens
CCTTTGGGTTTTTAAACTCGTAGGCGCCGTCAGCGTTGATTGCCTCGTATAGGGATTTTTTAGTGTCATCGTCAAAATCGTCTACGATATTAGATGACACCATGGGGCCGTGAAAAGTGACAAATCCACAGTTCTGCGTAATTGCCAGGTGCATACTGGTTACATCGCTATAGCCGACAAAGATTTTGGGGTTATTCTTTATTACCTCATAATCCAGATATTCCATAGCGCGGCTGCCGCCGTCTCCTCCTCTGATACAGAAGATCGCCTTTACTTCTGGATCGGCAAACATCTTATTAATCCATTCTCCGCGTACTTTTCCGCTGCCGGCCATATATCCGGCATAATCCGTGTCCAGATTATCCGCGGTTTTCACTATGTATCCCAGGTCTTCCATCGCTTTGACGCACTGCCCAATTCTCTCAGTCTTAATTGCAGAGCAGGGACAGATCAAGCCTACGGTATCGCCCTTATTTAGTTTGTTTGGATATTTCATTTCTAGTTTCCTATCTGTTAAAAACACATGACGTTTACAATTACCGTAGCCGCAATCAGGGGATGCTAGGTCTCCCAACAGCCCAGCGTTGCTACAGACTGTCTTGCATTTGTAATGCCGACTGCGCCATAGTACACTGCTACGATATAGAAGGTGGTTTCTGTGGATCCCAGCGCTACAGACGCGATTCTGCCGATCTGTGACTGGGTGCCATAAGTTTTCAATAATTCAGCCATCATGCCCTCTGCTCCGCCGCCGGAGAAGGATCTCATAATCCCCATTGGCAGCACCTCTGCCGGCATGTTGATTAAGTTTGTCAGCGGCTGCAGCAGACTGCACAGCCAGTCCATAGCGCCTGACGCTCTGAACATACCCGATCGCACAGAGCATGGCTACCAGATAAGGAATAATCATAATTGCTGTAGAAAATCCTTCCTTCGCCCCTTCCGTAAATACTGCATAGACGGAACCTTCTTGCAGATTGCATATAAACAAACTGCTGCTACGACCACTGGTATGGCCCATACGGATATTGTTTCTAATGCTGCTGTCATGACCTTACCTCCTTACCATGCGACTTTTTCTTCTTCAGCGTTAACGGATTTATAACTTTCTGGCAGTACGATCGGATCGTCTCCAATGTAGTCTTCATTGATTTCTAAAGTTCCTGCCGCAATTTCTTTTCAATAATAGCGTCGTATTTAAATCTCTTCATCTTGCCAAATACAATTGTAAAGAAAAATTCCGTAACTGTAGAAATTGTCGTTGCGATGATAACTGGTGCAATAATTTCAGCAGCGCCTGCAGTCTGTACACTAGCGCGCAGTCCAATAGCAGTTACAGGTATCAGCGTAATGGAAGTTGTAGCTACTGCTAACAGCATGACCTGGGCATCTGTCGCTATGTTCTTCGTCTTGTTCAAGGTCTGCAATTCCTGCATCGCTTTAATTCCGAACGGGGTTTGCGACATTGCCGATTCCCAGGATATTGGCTGCAAAGTACAGCGCCATGGCTGAGTTTGCCGGATGGTCTTTCGGTACGCCGGGAAACAGAAGCCGCATAACTGGAGAAATCGCCTTACCCAGCTTTTCGCAGAGACCGGCTTTTTTCCATGACCTTCATCAGTCCGCAGAAAAACGCCATAATACCAATCAGTCCTATCGCCAGGGTTACTGCGGGTTCTGCAAATTCAAATAAATTTTCTAAAATGCCCTGCATATTACCAGTAACTCCGCCAGCGACTACTGCGATGACAACCAGTGCCACCCAAATATAATTCATCATATATCGTGTCCTCCTTAAAATATTTTCACCTATATAATTGCGTAAAGTTAATTCAGACAATGCTATGTGGAATCTCTACCTCCTTTCCATAAATAATCTAAAAATTGTAAATTTATCAGGATAACATCTATAGAGCAATATCTATGCCAATTATAACTGTGTTTATTTTAGCGGATTTTGCCAGGCTTGAGGATTTTATCGTTAATTTCGTCCTATTTTACGGACCATTAATCCTGTTTTTAGGATTATATTGAACAATATGTACGAAAAATCCCCCTTGTAGAAAGGCATATTTCTTGCTTTAATAATTATATGTGCAATCATCTGGTAAAAAGGAGAACATTCTATGAATAAAATACAATATCATTACACCAATCTAGCGAAACAAATATTTATACTTATTTGCTTTCTCTACATCCTGTTGAGATTCATCATCATGGTGGAAATCATAGTCTATAAAATTGAAGGATACTATGAAGCCACCAACATTCCCCTTTACCTTACTGCTTTACGGCGTATTATTTACGTTTCTTATCTGTCTGTTCAGAGGACATAAGTTCTACAGTACCTATGATGAAAGCAAACTAATTTATCACAACACTCTGCTGAGGACAAAAAACGTTGCATTTGGAGAATGCAAAAGCTAGCGGTCTTAGATACCTTTTGGCGTAAAGTTCTTCGCCTCACAGAACGCAGATCCAAAAACAGAACAGCCGATTTTTTCCTCCCTTTTTCCGAGACGGGATAGTAGAAGCCGTTCAGATTGATAAGTTCTATAAGATGCTGAAGGCAAACGAAGATATTAGGGTTGTTAAAAAGTTCAAGGTACTGCCTGGATACAGCAACAAATGGAAGTTCGTCACAATTGCCTACGGTTTTCTTGCTGTTATCTTTTTTATGAGCTGTGCTACACCAATTACAGTCATCATCGTCTTATTTCAAAATCACTAAAGTTATGAATCGCATAAAGCAGCCCTGTTGGTCTGAGCACCGACAGGGCCTGAAAAGATGGTTATTTATTTTGATTGGATTCATCTGTTTTTTCTTCTTGCTTCCCTTGTCTTCTTTTGCCATCAGAGCATCCATAAGGCTTTGTTTTGGATTCTTCATGATATATATAAAAAGACAGAATGATGATGAGAATGCCAGCAATTGTAATGATTGTCCTCATTCTTATGTTCCTTTCTTTTTGCCATAGTCAGTTGGCAAGTTTTATGCAGTAAAATACTGCAGCTATCATTATGATGACTCCTGTTGCCAGCAAGGCTTTGTGCCATGTCTTAAGTTTTGCTGTCGGCACAGCTTTCAGATGGGTGGTGTCTTTCTGGTCTTCACTGATCAGCCCTTCTCGCCTTTGCCTGCGGTTTTCTTTTTGCCACATATTCCGCGACCGATTCTTTTTGTAGATGCCTTATAAGCACCGTATTTTTCCAGATAATCGCCTATGGCTTTCAATGAATCTTTGGACATTTCTTCCACCACTTTTCATCAGTTCCTAGCTTGCAATTTTCATGCACGCAAGAATCGCAATGACCACAATCGCAACAATGATGGCAATTCCCCAAGCGTTTATTTTGAGCCTGGCCTTCTTTGTTTCATCATCCGGTTTTTCTTTCAAATTGATTGAATGAAAATTGTCTTTATCTACGACACCGTCAGCTCTCTGCTGTTGGTTCTTCTGCTTTACATAAGACTCCATCTCCTCTTCTGACGATACACCGTAAAATTTTACCTTTTTATATTATCCAATATTTCTTCGTTCGGGTCTTTTCCATAGAAACTCACCTCTTATCCTAAGTTAAATACTAAGCTATCTTGTATAAACATATTATATAATATATTTACAGAAAATACAATTTATTTCCCAATTACATCTTTGATTACTCTCAAAGCATTGAGACTGCATATTTTATCAATTTCGTCATATGTAAAAGTTTTTCTCCATCTCAGCCAGCAATCTGGAAAATCCGCTGTAATTGACTAGTTCGCCGTTGTCGTCGATGCCGTCAAAATCGGACCCAAAGCCGATTGCCTCAATGCCCGCTTTGTTTTTCATATATGCCAAATGCTGAATAATCTGCTCTATGGTCGCATGCTCCCGAACCCTGCTTCAGGAAAGAGCACTCAAAGTTAATGCCCACCATCCCGCCTGTATTGCCCAGGGTTTTCAGCTGATCATCGGTCAAATTCCGCTTATTGTTGCATAGCGCCCTAGCACAGGAATGAGAAGCGACAAAAGGTTTTTGCTGTATTTTGCTACGTCGTAAAAAACCGCCTTCCGACATATGCGATACATCGATGATCATGCCCAGTTCATTCATGCGCTCCACCACCTCGATGCCAAATGGCTTGAGACCTTTGATGTATCTCGGGATCGTCGCTGCACGGATAGCCGACAGAATTTTCATAGCCCCAGAGAAGCGTCAGCAGTCTGACGCCCATATCGTACACCTCTTCCACTCGTTCCATTTTACCGTCAATAAAAACACCGTCTTCCACGGTCAAAAAGCAGATAAAATACCAGCCTCTCTGTTTTTTTTCAATATCCTGGACGCTAAACACTGGCTTGATTGCATCCCGGTTGTCCTCCATGACCTTTGTATAGTAAGCGTAAATACCTTTTAGTATATCATAAGGGTCCATCGTCGCCATCTCTTGCCTGGAAAGGTACATGGCAAAAACTGCACCAGGGAATCGTTTTCTTTCAATAGCTTCAGGTTAATGGAGGTGTCTCCATCAACAAAACTCCGCTCTGGATGCCTCCACCCTTCGATCAATGTATCGCAGTGCATATCTATGATTCTCATATTCTCATCCTCCTCATTTTATATATAATTATATAAAAGCAATATTTATGCCAAGATATTCTGACTTCGGCATGGTAATTGCATTATAATATAGCAAAGATATCAAATCAACTAGATGGAGGTAACGATGACATATCATGTACAAGAACTAAAAAGAAAGTAGATGAAATCTTTGAGCAGGTAGTCGCTTTCCGCAGGAACTGCACATGTATCCTGAGCGCAGTGAGCAAGAGGAAAACACCAGCACCATGATTCAGGCTGAGCTGAACAGGCTTGGAATTCCATATCAAAGTAACATCGCCGGATACGGCGTCTGCGCCACGATCTATGGAAAAGACAGATCTCGCGGCGTCGGTGTCCGAGCGGACATGGACGCCTTACCTTTGACTGAAATGACAGACGTGCCTTTCAAGTCTAAGCATCCGTCTCATGCATGGCTGCGGACACGATATCCATACGGCGGTCCTCTTAGGCACTGCCCGCATTTTAAAATGAGTTAAAAGAGGACTTATCCGGTTCCGTCCGCCTTTTTTATTTCAGCCTTCTGAGGAGACGATTGGCGGCGCAAAGCAGATGATTGATGCAGGCTGCCTGGAAAATCCCTTTGATTTCCAGTGTCATCGGTCTGCATGTGGATACTGCTGTCGATGCAGGTTCCATTCAGTTCATTCCAGGCGCTATGAATGCGGCTTCCTGTGAGTTCTACGTTACAGTTACAGGAAAAATCGTGCCACGGCGCCCATCCCTCTGACGGCATTGACTCCCTGCTGCCGGCCTGTGCCATGGTCGGCGCTCTGCAATCGATTATCACCAGGAAAATTGATCCGGCAGAGGCAGCTTTAATTACTGTAGGCCAGTTCCACAGCGGTACGAAAAATAACATTATTTCCGGTGAGACAAAGTTCTCCGGCATTATCCGCACGCTGAACATGGAACATCGCAGCTTTATCAAGGAACAGATAGAAGGGATCTGCCTGTCCACCGCTAAGGCCTCATGGCGCTGCCTGCCGTAGAATTCCATGATAGCTACCTTCGCTGGAAAACGACGAGCAGTTGCTTGCCTGGGTAAAACCTGTCTGCGAAGAAGCTTTTAGGCAGCGACCACGTGCACCTTTGCACAAAACCCAGCTTGGGAGCCGACGACTTTGCTTACTTCTGCCACGGTACAAGAGGACTCTTACTATAACATCGGTGCACGCAGACCAGGCGAACAAGCGGCCTACCCGATTCACAGCGATCGATTTAATCCGGACGAAGAATGCATCAGAGTGGGCATCTTAACGGAGGTGTTGGCAGTTTTAAAGATATTAGAGGAGGAGAACAGTTAATGACAGAACAACGAGAAGAGCTTCGCGACACACAGGTTATCGTGGACTTAGACAAAATTGAAGAAAATATGAAACCAATTAGCAGAATGGCGGGGACAGAAATTTCTGTCATGGCGGTAATCAAAGCTAACGGCTACGGCCATGGCGCCGTCTCCATTGCACCGACTCTGATGAAATGCGGCGTTAAATACCTGGCAGTAGCAACTTTGACTGAGGCTCTGGAGCTGAGAGAAATCTTCCCCAGCTACCCTCTCTTTATTCTGGGGTACACCCCCCTGACAGATTACTGCACCATGTGGTAGAAAAAAAATATTACGCAAACGGTATTCTCCTTTAGAACAGGCTCAGCTTCTGGGCTCTCTGGCCAAAGGACTGAACAAGCCTGCCCGAGTACATATCAAGGTGGATACAGGCTTTCATCGACTAGGTAAAGAGCCTTCCGCCGCCTATGCAGATGAAATCTGCAAAATCTGTGCTGTAGAACATGTAGAAGTGGAGGGTATTTTCAGTCACCTGGCTTTGGTCAATGAAGAAGAAAATGAGAAACAGTATCAGACTTTCTGCAATTTTATAGAAGTCCTGGAACACCGGGGCTGTGAATTCAAATACAAACATATCGCTGACAGCATTGCCACCGTAGATTATCCCCTGTTATCGCATGAATATGGTGAGACCTGGCGCTCTGATTTACGGAATGCGCGGTTTTCACATCGGTTTCCTGCCAGTCCAGCAGGCCCTGACTTTCCGTACAGCAATCGCTCAGCTGCACACTGTTCCAAAAGGCGAAGGGGTCAGCTACGATTATCTATGGAAAGCCTCCCGTGACAGCATTGTCGCCACCCTGCCTTTCGGCTATGCCGACGGTTATCCCCGCAATCTGCGGGACAAGGGCTATGTAATCGTAAACGGCATCAAAGCCCCTATTGTCGGCGTCATCTGCATGGATCAGTGCATGGCCGATGTGACCGACGTACCCAATGTGGCGGTGGGAATGGAAGCAATCATTTACGGCAACGGGCAGGACGGTTCCATGACGATAGAAGAAGCGGCCAAATTGGCGGGAACCAATAAAAACGATATCATCGCTCGTATTCCTGCCCGGCCGCCAAGAAAATACATATCAAAGAATCGTTTTAGAATAAAGGATTATAGAAGCCGGCGGCGGCGTTAAAAGCACCTGTCTGACTGCCATCAGCTGTTCCATATTAGCAGCTTTGACAGCCACAGTCATGGCGTCAGCCCGCCTGGTGCCGGTCACCTCATGGCTCCATCGGCAAGATTAACCTGCTGAAAGGTAATTCCATTTCCAGAGAGTCCGGCACAGCTACAGGCTTCTTTTCTTTTGCCTGCCTTACTGCCTCTCTCGGCCGTCTCCACCAGCATATCCTGGGTCTTGATTCTCGGCAGACATCTGGCGCAAAAATCTTCCCTCCGCATATTTTACGACGACCGTTTCTACCTCCTGGTAAAATCTTTCGCTTCTTTTTCTAAGGACTGGTCTCCCTGTAGCCATAATCAAAGGAACACCTTTTTCTGCCGCAAACAGGGCGTTAAATCCCAACTCGCCGACGCTTACACCATTGACCCTCAAATCCCCGAATCATAGACGGGCTGAAGGTGTGATCCAAGATAGCATTCTGCGTGCCGAACTTTGCATGATAGCCCAAAAGAATCAAACCGTCAAAGCTTTCATCGAGACCGTGAACCATGGAATTAGCACGGTATCTCCTCGCAGCAGCTGGGCTCTGTCATCTAACTGCTCTACTTTGATGTTGGCTGCGACATTGTGAGAATCGCAAACGACGACTTCGTCGCACCGCCGGCAAATGCGCCGCTGACGACCGCATTGACCTCTTCCGTCATAAAGACTCTGGCCTGCTGATAACCGCTGCCTGTTTCTTCTACGTCTTCTGGCGCTGCAACACCATTAATGCCTTCTAAATCCGCTGATATAAAAATTTTCATCTTATTTCCTCCGCCTTTCTAATATTTTATGTTGTACCTTTTCAGCTTATCGTAAAATACCGTCCGCGACATATCGAGCTCTTCCATTGCTTTCTGTTTGTCACCGTTGTATTTTAATCATGGTCATTTCCAGTATTCGCTCTCTTCCTTTGCCAGCATCTCCTTCATGGTCGTTGGAATGGAACCTTTGCCGATGCGCAGATGTTCTGAGTAAATAATATTGGACTCACAAAGCGTAATGGCTCTCTCTATTGCATTCTCCAGCTCTCTCACATTTCCCGGCCAGTTATAGGAAATCAGCTTCTGCAGCGCTTCGCCGGAAAACTGTTTTGTTTCCAGTCCATAAGTGTCACAGGCTTTTTCAGAATCTGGTTAATCAGCAGATACAAGTCCGCCTTTTCGTTCCCTGATCGGCGGAATGTCGATAGGGAAAACATTGATGCGGTAGAACAGATCCTGCCGAAAATGCCCCAGCGCCACTTCCTCTTCAAGGTTTTTATTTGTGGCTGCAATCACCCTGACGTCTACTTTAATCGGTTTCGACGAACCAACCCGGTAGATAATCTTGTTCTGCAAAACGTGAAGAAGCTTTACCTGGATATCGAGAGGATTTCCCAATCTCGTCCAGAAAGATGGTTCCCCGGTTGGCAGCTTCAAAAACCGACCTTGCCCTCCGTCTTAGCGCCCGTAAAGGCTCCGCCCACATAGCCAAAGAGCTCACTCTCAAAAGAGTCGGTGCAATGGCGTTGCAGTTGACCTCCACAAAGGGAGCGCCTGGATTCCCCATCAAATGGATTTCCCTTGCCAGTTTTGATTTTCCCGTTCCGCTCTCCCCTGTGATGATGACGTTAAAACGATTCTTCGAGGCCTTATAAGCCATATACTTGACTGCCCTCGCTTTGTGACTTTTTCCCCACAAACCCTTCAAAGGCGTTTTCCGGATAGGACATTTCTATTTCTGTCGTGTCCTCGTTTTTGGCCTCAATCTGTTTGATAATCTCGTTTCTGTCGTCCAGCAGGTTTTTCCAGATGTTCTGCATCTTGAATCAGCAAGTACCCCTTCGATGCTTTGCTTCTCTGCCTTGCACCAGGGCACAATGTTACAGATAAACGGTCTTTTATTGATTTCATAGAGATGATTACTGATTTGTTCTTCCCTGCCCGCAAGCACCGCAAAAAGGCGTTCTGATAATGCCGACTGGTCGAAGAGATCTAAAACCGCCGCCCTGTCACGTCCAAATCGGTATCCTCGGGTCTTTGCCAAAGTAGCGCTGCCCGCGCAGCAGTTTCCAGCATCTTCATTCCTGATGCTGTATCCTTTGGCTTGAAAAAGAATTTAATGTCTCCCGTGGTTCCATCGATGATAACCATGTTCCCTACAGAAGAGTAATAATTCAGCTTATACCCGATGTCGTTGACAACAATCAAGGTCTCTTTCTTTTCAGTGTCGATGGAGGCTGCAATATGAAAACCAAAATAGTTAACATCCAGGCACATGGGTATATTTAGCTGGTGTTCCCGGAGGTACTTGAATTCCGGTTCAATCTTTTTATTCTTGTAAACGCCCACCGCTACCAGCATATCTCCACTGCGAATATCCAGGTCATTAATATTCAGTAGTGCCAGTTCTTCTCTGCCTAAATTGCCGTCATCGTCCCCCAGCTTATTGTCTGCAATAATGACGATATCTCCTTCCGTGATCTGTCCGGCATCGTGGCTTGCATGGGTATCTATCACGATCCCCGTAATTTCCTTCGCCTTTCTGTTGCAGATTTGAATCTTCTGCGCGGCATCTACATAGACGATACCTTGATTCATACTGTCCATCAATAATTCAATTGCTTTTTGCATCGTAGTTGTCCATCTCCACCTCGCCTTTTTAAAAAATCATACGTTTCATTGTACCATGACGATTCCTCTGGAAATAGAATCGAACGTCATGATTCAAGGGTTCCCGCCTCTTAATAACGTCGTAAAATTACGGAATCATTATATCGTGTGCATTCCTCTGAATATAGAATCGCAGCACATGATTCAAGGGTTCCCCTACATTGCGGCAACGCCGTTAGATTGTGGAACCATTATACCATGTGCATTCCTCTGAAAATAGAATCGCAGCACATGATTCAAGGGTTCCTACATTGCGGTAACGCCGTTAGATTGTGGAACCATTATACCATATATTAAAATACAGAAAAAGTACACGAATAGGTTAATGCAAGAAGCGGACCAACATATTTTCTACTTTCTATGCGCATCTATCACATGGTTCTTAAATGCCAGGTATGCGCCTGACAGCCGCCGCTTTCTTGGATAGGCCAGGAAGGTTAGAATTTCCTGCTTCGGTTCGATGGGAATTGCGGCGATTTCTTCATTTTCATAAGCCCTGCCTACACTGTCAGTCACCAGGCTGATCCCAATGTTGTCTTTCACCATGTCCAGCATCATATCTACTTCGCCTGTGTTGAGAAACGCTACGTTAAAGTCAATGTGATTCTTCTCATAAAGTTCCCTCATCTCATTGTAGAAATGAGAGTCCTGGTCGCCAGTCAAAAGTGAAAACTGTCCCAGTTCTGACAATTCTATTACTTTTCTCTGGGCATAAGGATTTTTCCGGCTGATGAGCACGTTTAAATTCTCACTGCACAGCACCTCATACTTCACCCAGGATTTTTTGGATATTTTCCAGGCGAGATTTTATAATAGCAAAATTTAACTCCCCGGTTTCCAGTTTTCATAGGCCCTATAGTTTTCTTCTACTTTAATGCTGCCGATGACATTGTGATTGGCTGCAAGAGTTGATAATTGACGTCAAACCTGCGGCCTTGTAAAAAGGGAAACACACCCACTTTTGATAACCGTTTTGTCTTTTGTTGTACTCTGGTGAAAAGCAGCCATCAATCTGTCGATAGATTCTGCCACATCTTTTGCATATGCACAAAATTTTTTCTCCCTCTTTTGTCAAAACCACACTGTGGGTGTCTCGCTTAAAAAGCTTGACCTGCAATTCTTCTTCCAGAGCGCTGATCTGCTGTGATATGGCTGGCTGGGTAATAAACTTTATTGCATTTGCTGCTTTTGAAAAGCTGTTGCATTTGGCTACTTCAATACGTAATATAATTGTCTGATTTCCACGGGTCTACCTCCCTCTTGTTAACGGTTATTAGCTGTCCTTATCACAGTATTATATCTAATTATTTCCCTCCTCAGCAATTCATCACGTACAATAAATTCAGAAAAATTTAATTAGAAGGTGGGTGAAATCATGAATTTATTCCTAAAAAAGAAGCCTTTGCCATGAAGGATAACATCATTGAAAATCGCCGTTACATTCACGAGAATGCCGAGTTAGGCTTTTGACCTGCCCAAGACGAGCTTTCGTCATAAAGCAGCTTACGTCTCTCGGTTACGCCCCAATCCTGTTAGGTGAAGGAATCACCTGCACCATCGGCAGCGGCCAGCCGGTCATCTTGCTCAGAGCAGATATGGATGCCCTGCCGCAGACGGAGACCTCCGGTCTTGACTTTTGCCTGTCAGACCGGCGCCTGTCACTCCTGCGGACACGATGCGCATACCGCTATGCTCCTTGCTGCTGCGGCCTTGCTGCGTAAACACGCTGACTTGTTAAAGGGCACGGTAAAATTAATGTTTCAAGCGGGAGAAGAAACGCTGCTCGGTTCCCGTAAGATGCTGGATGCAGGTATTTTAGATTATCCAAAGTAGACGCGGCCATGGCTCTTCACATGAACTTCGGTCCCTGTGGTGATTACGACATGCATGCGGGCGGTCTGGCCTACAGCGCACATACGATGATGCCTTCTGCCGACGAATTCCGCATTACAATCAAAGGAAAAGCATCCACGGCAGCACCCCCTATCTCGGCGCGTCTCCGCTGCCAGTGCCGCAGCGAACATCGTCGTTGCGCTCCAGCAGCTGATTTCCCTGGAGATCCCCTGCGATGAGCCGGTCATCCTGTCTATCGGTAAATTGACATCCGGCACTGCTTCGAATATCATACCGGAAGAAGCAGAAATCATGGGAAAGCTTCAGAGCATTCACAAGAGAAAACAGAGAATACCTCAGGAGACGGCTTCCAGAGGTCGCAACATCCATTGCCGAAAGCTGGCGCGCAAACGCAAAGGCCGAGTTTTCTGGGTGGCGTTGCTCCGAACATCAACGATCCCGATCTGGCAAAATGGCAGGCTACTGCAGCCAGATCATGGAAAAGGTGCAGGTGATTCCTCCTGTAAAGGGTTCGGAAGACTTTGCCAATCTATGCGAGTATGTCCCGACCTTCTTTGCCAATGTCTGTGCGGGCAGCATTGATGAAGGTTACGCCTACTCCATGCATAATCAAGTGCCCGTTTAGATGAAAACGCCCTGCCCTATGGCAGTGCTGTCTACGCCTTCTGTGCCGTTAAGTGGCTGGAAAATCATAGTATAGCGCAAAGAGAGAATGAATCTGGAAAGGAATTATTATGAACGGATTATACGCTTTGACGATAATCATGATCGTCTACGCAGTCGGTGATATCATCGCCACAAAGACCAAGGCAATTATTTCTATGCTATTTGTCGCATCTGTCGTCTTTGCAGTCGGTTTCTGGAACGGCCTGCCTGCTACCATCTTTGACGACGCATCCTTAAAGCTGTTCGCAAGTGTAACCGTAGGCCTGCTCCTGGTACATATGGGAACAACGATTAAAATGCAGGATTTGTTAAAAGAATGGAAGACCGTCGTCATTGTCCTGTGCTCCACCGTGGCAATCTGCTTGGGCGTATATTTTATCGGCGGCCTGATAATTGACCAATCTATGGCCCCTCATTGGCGCACCAATTCTAGGCGGCGGCGTGGTTGCTTTTCTAGTCATGTCAGAAGCGCTGAAAAATGCTGGCGAAAACACCATCGTCTTTGGTTCTCTGGTCCTAGTCATCCAAGGCGTTGTCGGTTTCCCAATTGCCTCCATTCTTTGCAAGAAAGAAGCTTTACGTCTTAAGGGGCAGATTGCCTCTGGATCGCTGACTTTGAACAAACCCTTGGAGACTGCAGAGAATAAACCCGCCTGGCGAATCTTTCCGCAGATGCCGGCAGATTACAACGGGGATAACTTTGTCATTGCTAAGCTGGCGGTCGTCGCCTGCCTGGCGCAATGGCTGTCAAATCTCACTGACGGCTGCGTCAATATGCTGGTAATCTGTTTGATTCTCGGCGTCATAGCCCGGGAAATCGGCTTTCTTGAAGAAGGGTCACTGACCAAAGCCAACGGTTTTACCTTTGTCATTGGGGCGGTCTTAGTAAATGTGTTCGCCAGCCTGGCCAATACGACGCCGTCTATGGTATTTTCTATGATAAAACCGCTGCTTATCGTGGTTGTCGTAGGACTAACCTGCTGCGCTCTAATTTCCATCCTCGTGGGCAAGATTTTTTTAAACTCAACTGGTACATGGCCTTTGCTCTGGGTATCACCGCCCTTTTTGGCTTCCCAGGGACCTTTATTGTTCCAAACGAGGTGTCCAAGGCTGTCGGTGAAACCGTGGAAGAGAAGGAAATTCTTCTGCAGAACATCATGCCAAAGATGATTATCGCCGGTATGGTGTCGGTCTCCATCGTATCTGTAGTCTTTGCAGGCCTCATGGCAAGCTGGGTGTAATACTTGGTCGTCCCAGATTTTGTCACATCTGCGTAACTGCGCTGCCTGATTCTCCCGCCCGTTACGCAGACTGGCTGTCAGCCCCTTATTTTCTTAACTGGTTTTGCTGATTTTCATTCTATCTGCGTAACTGCGCTGCCTGATTCTCCCGCCCGTTACGCAGACTGGTTGTCAGCCCCCCTTATTTTCTTAACTGATTTGCTGATTTTCATTCTATCTGCGTAACTGCGCTGCTCCATTCTCCTGCCCGTTACGCAGACTGGCTGTCAGCCCCTATTTTCTTAACTGGTTTGTTGATTTTCATTCTATCTGCGTAACTGCGCTGCCTAATTCCCCTGCCCGTTACGCAGACTGGCTGTCAGCCCCTATTTTCTTAACTGATTTGCTGATTTTCATTCTTTCTGCGTAACTGCGCTGCTCCATTCCCCAGGCTGCTCGATTCTTCGGGCTACCTGCTTCTTGGATTCCTTTATCCTTTTCTATATCTCATCGTGCAGCATATTATATTGACTGCAATGCCAAAAATAGCGGATTGAAGGACAGTCCAGCCAAGTTCCCTGCAATAACGGCAGCCGGGCCGGCAATGATTGAGCCCACAATAGCTTCTCTTTTTAATGCGCCCGATCAGAAATAGCGCGCAGCTGAATGGAAGTAACACCACTGCGCCGCGTAGTCCCATAGATAAAAAAATCCCATGTCGTTAGAATCAAGGCACACGCGGACACAACCTAAGAAATGATACTGATGATAATTCCAATGGAACTGAGTACGGACCCCAGATGTTCTGCCCGCGGCCCATATACATCAGAAATAACCTTCATCAATGTTGTAGCTCCCGATTGCTGCATAGCCTTAGCATACCCCTTGCCAATATGGCACAGCCTATGCCAGATCCTAATGTAAACCCCTACGCCGATGATTAAAGCAATCGTCATGACAATTCCAACAATCACCTGTTGACTGGTGCATAAAAGTGGCTGCTGTCACCCCACTTTTCATTGCATGGGAAATTTTAAAAAGTAATTATCACGCATCAAAACAGGGCATACCGGATTCCGGTATGCCCTGTATATTGCATGCAAGGCTAAGCCTTAAACAACCTTGATTTCCATTACAAAATATTAATTGTCTTCCTTACGTTTGGTAAAATTTCTGTAGCTGTAGCCTCTTCACTGTGCTCTTCAATCTCTTCTGCGGCATCATTATAGCGGACCAGATTTCCGGAACCGCCGACACAAACCGCCGATACAAGCCATGCCTTCAATAAAGTTATTCGGCAGCACCCCTTTATCCGCTCTGGCTAATGCTTGTTTACACTTATCGATACCGTCACAGACGATAGGATTGAATTCAAAAATCGTGTATATCTAACTCTTTCAGCGCCTGGGTCACTGCCTCGGCAAGTCCGCCTGACTTGGCGAAAATTCTTCCATAATAGGACGCCTGGTTCCATTCTGTCTCTTCCTGTTCACGCAGAATAATATCTCTGCTGTCAAAGAGGGCCTGCAGCTTTCCTCAAAGGTAATCGTATAGTCGATGTACTTACGTACTTCTGGCTTTCTAACCTCAGCCTTCTTCGCGATACAAGGACCGATAAAGACAATTGTAGCCTCCGGATGGCCTTCTTTAATAAATTTAGCCAGCTCTACCATCGGCGAGAAATTGTGGGATATCTTCTCCTTCAGTCCAGGATATTTGGTTTCTATATATTTGACGAAAGCAGGGCAGCAAGAGGAAGTTAAGAATCCCTTTTCCACCAACTCCTGTGCTTCTTTTGTCGCTACCATATCTGCACCCAGGGCCACCTCAAGGACCTGCGCAAATCCCAACTTCTTTGATACCTGTGATGACCTGTCCCAGATTAGCGTATAGGAACTGGCTGGCGATAGACGGCGCCACGATGGCAATCGTCGGATTGTTCGCATCCTTGCGAGTGCTCTCCTTGAGGGAGTTGATGACGTCCACGATGCTGGATACGTCAACTGTCGCTCAAACGGGCAGTGGTACACACAGGTGCCGCAGCTGATGCACTTCTCATAATCTATGGATGCCTCACCGCCAGGACCCATGGAGATTGCCTTGACCTTGCAGGCATTTTCACACGGTCTCTGAAAGTTATGTATCGCACTATATTTGCAGGCTGTGGCACATCTGCCGCCGTACACGCACTTGTTCTTGTCGATATGGGCATGATGCTTAGAATCAATCGTAATGGCCCCAATTTGCAGGCGTCGATGCACCCGTGGGCCAGACAGCCCCTGCAAAGGTCTGTTACAACGTATCCCGCCTCTGGACATTCGTCACAAGCAATGTCGATGACCTGTACGACACCACTGGCTTTCCGGCTGCCGCCAATGGCAAGTCTGATACGTTCCGCGATGACTGCTCTGTCTTTATAGATGCAGCACCTCTGCGGCGGTTCATCCTTTGGAATGACCTTGCTGGAAATTTCGTTAAACTCTGCAAAAAACATCGTTGCCGCGCCAAGTCTGAATGGCAACTTCGCGAAGGACATTATACTTCCTTTCTTGAACTTTGTTGTCAAATAATTTCACTCTCTATGACCTCCAAATTAAATATTACTGATATCCAGATCTTCATCTGAAAGGTGTTTATACTCCTCGCCGTTCATTATATCATAAATGATCGGAACAATATAGAGCGTTAATAAAGTTGCATAAATTAATCCGCCGATGCAGACTAAGGCCACTGGCTGCATCATATCTGTGCCTGACGAACTGCCGAAAGCCATCACAATCAGACCGAGTATCGTGGTCAGAGACGTCATCAAAATCGGTCTCATTCTCGTCATGCCCGCTTCTATAATCGCTTCTTTCTTTGGCGTGCCTGCCGCTCTCAGCTGATTGATATAGTCGACTAAAACGATACCGTTGTTTACAATGATACCCGTCAGCATGACCATGCCGATCCTGGCGATGCCACTGATTTCTTTCCCGTAATCAGCAGCGCCAGCAGACCGCCTGTGAAGGCCAGCGGTATGGTGAACATGATGATGAACGGTGATTTCAACGACTGGAACTGGGCCACCATGATCAAGTAGACAAAGACGATGCCTAGAATCAACATCAGGACCAGATCTTCCATCGCATCCATGATGGTCTCATTCTCCCCTGTAAACTCTATGGTTGTGCCCTTTGGCAGGTCATATTTCTCAATCGCTTTCTCCGCTGCTGAAGTTACCTTTGTTACATTGTAACCTTCTTTCAAAGTGCCCGTCACATTGAGATACCTGCTCTGATTATCGCGGCCGATGGATTTCAGGGTCTCTTTTTCCTCCAGCTTTGCAATGTCGTTGAGTTTAATCTTCTGCTCTTTGCCGTCTGCATCTTTGACGGTCAAAGTTAGATTTTTCATCTCCTTTGGCGTCAAAGCTTCCTTCTGTTCAGAAGAAACCACCACGTCATAGTCGTTGTCCCTGCCATGTCACTGTCGTCGCCTTGTCCTCATAGGTCATGGCATCTACAATATGGCCGTATAAACCTGGGCCACCGTCAGACCTCGTTTCATGGCGGCCGTCTTTTTACGACAAAGTGGTATTCTTTTTGTCAGACTCCTGGATGCCGCTCTCAACTTCGTCGATGCCTTTTACCTTTGCCAGCTCTGCGCTGATTCCCTTTGCTGTCTCCTGCAGGTGATCCAGGTCAGCGCTGTATACGTTGATGGACACGCCGGAGCCGCCAAGGGCAGTAGTAAAATCTCCTGTAGAAGATCCAGCAGCGGTCACAAGACCTTTCAGATCTTTACATACATCGTTAATTTTATCGGCTACCCAAGTGCTCGTGTGTTCCATCTTTTTCATTAAGCATGATGTAGAAGGAAACGGAGGCTTGTGTAGTGCCGCCGCCCATCATGCCGCCTGTAGACAAAATCGCGCCTACTGTATCGACATCCTTGATCGTTTCTATCTTTTTGATGGCTGCGTCGGCTGTTTCCTTTGTCTCTTCAGGCTGCTGCCCTTCGGCATTTCCATTGTCGCCTGAATCTGCGGTGAACTCATCTCTGGCATAAAGATGAATCCCTTTTGTAAGCTGAAATATATACTGCCTAGCAGCAGAATCACTGCCAGCAGCAAAATTGGCACCTTGTGTTTGAGCACATAACTAATTGAAGTTTTGTACTTATCCAACAGGGCCATGTAGTATTTGCCTTCCGTCTCTTTCGTGTTGGCCAGCAGTTTTGACGACATGGCCGGTACAAGAGTCAGGGCGATAATCAAGCTGGCAATCAGCGTGTATGCCACAGTCAATGCCATATCAGTAAACAGCTGTCTAGTCAATCCATCCGTAAATATGATGGGGTACGAATACGCAGATTGTCGTAAGGGTAGAGGCTGTAATTGCTGCACTGACCTGCTTTGCGCCTGCCACTGCCGCTTTCGGCGCCGGAACGCCCTGCCTGCGCAGTCTGACTGTGTTTTCAATGACGACTACGGAGTTATCGACCAGCATACCGACAGATACAGCAAGACCCGACATCGAAATCAGATTGATGCTGATCCCTGAGAAATACATCAGTAAAATAGCAAAGATAATACTGATTGGAATACTGCACAAGGTAATGATCGTCGGTTTGATGCCTCTGAGGAAGAGGAACAGAATCAAGATCGCAAACAGTGCTCCCCACAATAAGCTGCTGAGTATGGAGTTAACTACGAGTCTTATGTAATCACCCTGATCCATCAGACTGGTAAAGTGCAGGCCGTCGTGCTCCTTGCTCAGTTCTGTAAATTTATTCTGTATGTTTTCACAGACCTCCGCTGTGGCATAGTTTGACTGCTTTGAAAAAGGATAAGACAACGCCGTCCTCTCCGTTGATCTTTGCGTAGAGGTTGTCAGCATTATCGCTCATAAATACATCTGCCACATCTTTCAAATAAATCTTGCCTACACTGTCCACGCCGGAGTCAAAGAGGAAGAGATTTCTCGCCTGCTGCTCGGTTGACACATCGTCACCTACGCTGACCAGGTAGTTCGTTCCGCCCTCCTCCACATAGCCAGCAGGCATGGAGAAATTCTGTCCCTGCAGAATACCTGAAATCATATCAGTAGTAATCTTGTCGCCAATCTTCGCCTGCTCTCTTGCCGACTGTGCCTGGGAATCAAGCTGTGCCTGGGCTGTTTTCAACTGTCCTTCTGCCTGAGAGATTTCACTTTTCGCTGTCTTTATTTTTCCCTCGGCGGTGGATAACTGCTTCTGTGTCTTTGCAAGTTTTGTGCCTGTTCCTTGTACTGCTCTTCTGGAAGGAACGGCTTTCCTTCTTCCAACTGGGCTTTCGCTTTCTCAAGCTGTGCCTTTCCGTCGTCAATTTTCTTCTGCTGATCGGCTAGCTGGCTTTTTGCCCTGCTGTACCTTTCCCTTCTGCGCATCCAGCTCACTCTGGGCGCTGGCAAAGCTGGCTGTTGACGCTGGCGAGAATTTTGTTGTTGATCTTGTCGATCTTGTCTGGCTGATCACCACATTGACTTTCTCTTCCAAGATACCAGAAGTGTCGATGCTGGCTACCCCAGTGATGCCCTCCAACTGGTTCATCAAAGTATCGCTGACAAAAGAAGAAAGCTCCGCCCTGTCCTTTCCTTTGTAGTCGACTGCAGCTACACTGACTGGAATCATGTTGGGATTGAGCTTCATGATGGTCGGTGTGCCGACGGCGTCTTCCCAATTGCCTTCTACCAAATTGATCTTCTGTAAAATATCCGAGGATACTGTATCCATATTGACACTGTCTTCAAACTCCAGCATCACCATAGAGTAGTTGGCGTTAGAAACAGACTGCAGGTCCTTGATATCCGTCAAAGTCGCCAGCCTCTGTTCCAAAGGCTTTGTGACATTGTTTTCTACTTTTTCTGGCGTCGCTCCGGCATATGGGGTCACGACGATAACATATGGCATGTCGATATTCGGAAATAAATCTGGTGTCATCTTGGTATAGGACACAATTCCTGTAACCAGGATGATGACGACAGCCACAAATACAGTAAACGGCTTTTTTCACACTAAATTTAGACATCAATTCCTCCTCTTTTTCTGTTCCTCGCTTGATTAATTCCTGCTGACCTAAAAATTCTGCTCTCACTCTATCTGCGTACCTGATATCGTGTAGGCATTCCGCCGCTGCATTCTTCAGTAATAGAAAGAGCAGCCGGGCCAATAAAATCAGTTCATCATCGGTTTCGTTCTTCAGCAGGGTTCTATCCGTTCCCTCCACAAGAATCTTCACTATTTCATCTTGAAGGTTCAATATAAAATCCAAAGTGCATTCGTTCTTATCCGCTTCTCCGATGATATTTTTCATGCCCTTCTGATTTCTCTCATCTCTGCCCAGGGCGATCACACCGTCCAGCACCCGGCTGACCGCGGCAAAGATATCGCCTTTGCAGATTCGCAGGCTGTCTCTGATTCCATCTTTTAAGATGTTTATGTAGTCAGAAAGCATGTACTGAATCAGGTCGTGCTTGTCGTCAAAATACTGATAAAAAGCTTCCCCTGGAAATATCCGCTTTCTGTATGATTTTGTTGATGGACATCTCGCTGGCCGGCACGCGTACAATTTCCTCCGCTGCGGCGTCGAGAATCCGTTTTTCTTATCCTCTGGTAGGTTATAAAAGGTTTCTTTCGGCATAATCTGCTCCTAAATTTCGACACAAAATGACACCCTGTCACATGGTAATTATTATATGCGACCAAGGTGTCTCCTGTCAATACGATTCGGTTTTAGATATCACTGCATCTTTTTACCTATCTTCCATACAGCATCAACTGCCCTGTCAATCTCTCTGCGGGTGTTAAAACGGTCCTACACTGAGCCTCACTGCGCCGGTTTCCCAAGTGCCGATGGTCTTGTGTGCCAGACCTGCGCAGTGGTATCCTCCGCGCACTGCAATTCCATAGTCTCTGTTCAGCAGTGCCGTAACTTCCTCACATTCCACATTTCTGATGTTGAACAAACTGATGCCCGTCTTTCCAGCTGGCACAGGTCCGTACATATCGACAAAGTTCATATTCCTGATTCTATCGTCAAATCGTTTAATCAGTTCTCTCTCGTAAAAACTCTATGGTCTGGATGCCCACCTTTTCAATAAATCTGGCGCTGTATCCCAGCCCGATGATGCCAGGCGCGTTGATCGTGCCGGACTCATAACCTTCTGGGAAGTCAAAAGGCTGTACGCGGCTTCTGGATTCTGTGCCGGTACCGCCACAAATCAGAGGCTTGATTTCAACACCTGGCGCAACGTAAAGGGCACCTGTGCCCAGAGGACCTAGAAGGCCTTTATGTCCCGGAAAAGCCAGCATAGAGACATTGCATTTTTCCACGTCGACGGGCATGCAGCCGCCGCATTGTGCCGCGTCTAACATAAACGGTATATTATTTCGCGCCGCTAGTCTGCCGATTTGCTCAATAGGCATAATCGTTCCCGTCACATTAGAGGCGCCTGTAACCACAATTAATCTTGTACTCTCTGTAATCGCAGATTGAATTGCCTCTGCCGAAACAAAAACCTTCCTCGTCTCCTTTGACAATTGTATGACTGACACCTGCTTCTTCCAGTTGTTTAAGAGGCCGCAGCACAGAATTGTGTTCCATAGAAGTCGTTACTACGTGATCCCCTCTTTTAAAAAACCGATCAGGCCTGCGTTTAATGCTTCCGTCGTATTCTTTGTAAACGTCAGCCGTCCCGGATCTTTGATGTTAAAAACCTTGGCGATGCTCTTTCTCGCTTCGTATACTTTTTCTCCCGTCTTCATGGACATATAATGTCCCGATCTGCCTGGATTTCCGCAGTAATTCAGTATGCAGTCCTCCATTTCCGCACTCATGCCTCTGGGCTTTGGAAAAGAAGTTGCGCCGTTATCGAAATATATCATCTACTTCACCTCATATTAAAAACAAAATGGAGGACCACTGGCCCTCCATTATTTTATTCAGCGTCCTATTAAATTGTGCCTCGTTTTTTAAATAGCATCATCTTTGAAATGCCCTCGATAAACTGTGATGCAAAAATACAGCCAGAAGAGAATTAAGAAAGCAAAGTGGATCCACGGAGAGATACTCCTGATTATCGCAGTGAGCACCGTGTTCAGATGACAGACCAGAATAACACTGCCAGCGCCCATGAGCAGCGGGTGATACCAGCGAAATGCGAGCAGCTTTTTCCGCCGCAGAGTCCATTGACACAGCCCATCACTACAATTTCTAAAATCGTGCCGATAAGCAGTCCTGCTAAAAGGCTGTCAGTGGCACATTGTACTGAGTCAGATAACTCATTGCAAAAAGAATGACAAGTGCTCCTAATCCATAGGATGGACAATACGGCCCTTTACAAATACCGTGATTTACATAGATTCCTTTTGTCAGTGCAGAGCCGCAGACCCCTATCATCCATCCTATTATTGAATAGATGGAAAACAAAAGCAGCAACTCATAAAATTGATATCCCATTTCCCTTTACTCCCCATGGCTTGAAATGCCGCTGCCGTTAATCGGTATGACTTCCCCGCCTAAAATTGATTTTGATTTAATCATGACTTTAAATACGTCTTTGACCCTGGCAAGGACCTCCCTAACTTCTCGTGCCGGCTGTCCCGCATATTTCATCTGATCCGATGCTATGCCCATAACGTTTAACCCCAGTTTTTCTCCTATGTATAAGGATCGGTATTCATGGTAAGTCTGGGTTACGACGATTAAATTACTGACCTGAAATATTTTTTAGCACGATACATGGAATCATAGGTGGAGAATCCCGCATGGTCACAGAAGATATCTTCCTCCGGCACGCCTGCCTCTTTTACGTAATTCAGCATAACATGTATTTCGTTGTGTTCCTTTGAACCATTATCCCCCGTGAGGAGAATCTTTGACGCGGCTCCCGCCTGGTACAGCATCAGTCCGTGTCCAGCCGGTCTTTCAGCATCGGCGTCGGCGTCTCGTCATCTTTGATGCCTGCACCCAGTATCATAATACAGTCTGCACCAAATCCCTTTATTTTATTTATTTCAGAATTTGAAAAAGGTGTTTTTTGTTCTCATTGATCGCATAGGCAATCTTGTCCTTTTCTTCTTTCACAACATAATTGTTGATCATCATTCCCACTACCCCTAAAAAACTGCGAGAAAGATCATCCAAAAAATAGTCTTCCCAATAACTTCTTAATCTGTTCCACCCAAATCCGTATGATTTTTTGCAAATTGATAGAAAATATGTTACAATTTGATTATTCGCTTTAGTGTATAGTATAACATAGAAGGAAATTTTTTTTTGTTATGGAATTATTGGCTTCACGGAAAAAACATCCACAAAATACAATCGTAAATATTGGCAAAGGTTCATTTCGGTGGCGGAAACCTGACAGCCATTGCCGGCCCCTGCACAATCGAATCGAAAGAACAGCTCTTTGCCATTGCCGAGGCGGTGAAAGCCTCTGGCGCTGATTTGCTCGGGGCGGCGCATATAAGCCAAGAACTTCTCCCTATACCTTCCGCGGTCTGGGACCTAAAGGCCTCGAATATCTGTTGGAAGCCGGACAGAAAAACCGGACTTCCGTCGTATCAGAAATCATGGAAATCGCGGATATTCCACTCTTCAAAGATGTGGATCTAATCCAAGTCGGTGCTAAAAATATGCAAAACTATCCTTTGCTTGAAGCCTTGGGAAAATTGGACAAAAACCGGTTTTGTTAAAACGTGGAAGCGGAAATACGATTGAAGAACTGTTATATAGTGCAGAATATATATTGTCTAACGGAAATCCAAACGTCATTTTTGTGAAAGAGGCATCCGTACTTTTGAACCGATGACTCGCAACACTTTTGATATCAATGCGATTCCCCTGCTCAAGGAACTGAGCCATCTGCCAGTGGTGGCAGATCCCAGCCATGGTACGGGAATTTCATCCATCGTCACACCAGTTACCCATGCCGCCATCGCCTCCGGCTGTGACGGTATCATGGTGGAAGTGCACAACGATCCGGCTTGCGCATTGTGCGACGGCCAGCAGGCTGTGGACTTAAACGGCTTTGCCCAGTTAATGTTAGGAGCAAGAGAATATGAAAAAATTCGTTGTATCTACAACAACCCCTATGATATCATAATCGGAAAAGATTTAATCAAGGATGCCGGCGTCTATTCATACCTGCATCCCTCCCTGCAAGGTCTGCGTCATCGCCGACGAGGTACAGTAATAACATTATCTACGCACAGGTACTTTTGACCTCACTGATGGAGCACGGATATCAGACTTCCAAAATCGTGTTTCCTTCAGGCGAACATTCCAAAACCTGAGCACATATTCTAATATCTTGGAGGCCTTAGCGACGAAGGGCTGACCAGATCAGACGCCATTATCGCTCTTGGCGGCGGTGTCGTCGGCGATATGGCAGGCTTTGTTGCGGCTACTTACATGCGCGGCATTCCCTATGTACAGATTCCAACCACTTATATGTCGGCAATTGACGCGTCCGTCGGCGGAAAACGGGGATCAATCTGCTCTGCGGCAAAAAACTTAGCCGGCGCCTTTTGGCAGCCAGCTATGGTTCTCTGCGATTATAAGACCTTTGACAGTCTGCCGCCGGTCAAATTAATGGACGGCATTGCGGAAGCGGTCAAAAGCGCCGTCGTCTGAAGAGACTTTGATAGAGCATATCAAAGCCAATAATTATGAATATGTAATCGAGAGGTGCGTCTCCATAAAGAAGTCCGTGGTCGAGGCTGATGAAAGAGATATCGGTCTCAGGCAAGGCTTCTCAACTTCGGGCACACCGTGGGGCATGGCATCGAAAAGCTCAGCGCTTTCTCTATCTCCCATGGTCAGGCAGTAGCAAAGGGAATGGTAGTCGAGGCCAGAGCCGCATATAAATCAAATTTAACTAATGTAGATATCAGTGCACCTCTGACGGAGATCCTAACAGAGATGGGGTTTGATCTTTCTGTAACTTATACGGCAGACGATCTTTATCACTATGCATTGATGGACAAGAAAATATCGGGAGATAAGATCACAATGGTGGTTCCTGAATTCATTGGTAAATGCAGACTGCAGAAAATATCCCTTTCGGAACTGCGCAAGTTTATTGAATTAGGGTTAGAAAAATAAAGGAGATACAAAAAATGAGAAAAATTGTTGCAACTGAAAAAGCGCCCTGCTATCGGGCCTTATGCACAGGCAAATATTGTAGACGGCTTTGTCTTTACATCCGGCCAGGTACCTATCGCCCCAGCAACTGGTGAACTGGTGGAAGGCGGCATCGAAGAACAGACAAAAGCAGTCCCTTGAGAATAATATCAAAGCAATATTAGAAGAAGCCGGCTCCGGTATGGATAAGGTCGTCAAGACGACTTGCTTCTTAACAGATATGAATAACTTCGCAAAGATGAACGAGGTATACGCTGCCTACTTTACCGAAGGCGCATATCCTTCCAGATCCGCATTTCAAGTCGGCGCCCTGCCAAAAAGGCGCTATGGTCGAGATTGAAGCCATTGCGATGAAAGAATAAGCTTGAGATCTGAAAAGAGAATGGATATTCCATTCTCTTTTTTATATGGCACGAATCTTTATAACGTAATAACCCGCTTTGCCATCTGTTTAATTCTTTCATCATGGGTTACAAGAATGATTGTTTTTCCTCTTTGATTTAAGTCAAATAAAATGTCCATAACAATCTGCGCATTATGTCGGTCTAAAGACCCTGTCGGCTCATCAGCCAAAATAATATTGCATTTCTTTAGAAATAGGCGCGCTAAAGCAATGCGCTGCTGCTCTCCTCCTGACAGCGTATAGACCTTGCTGTGGAGTTTCTCCTGCAGTCCCACTCTTTCCAGAGCTTCCATAATGCTAAACTCCGTACGGTTCTGTTTCGAAACAATCTCCAAGTTCTGTTCCACCGTCTTATTTTCTATCAATGCAAAATTTTGAAAGAGAAACCCGACTTCCGTGCGAAAATATTGGAGCCTCTGCCTGCTGGTCTTGTATTCGATGCCGTTAATCAGCAATTTCCCCCATCCAAAGGTTCAAGGAGACCAATGATATTCAAGAGAGTCGTTTTCCCTGCCCCACTGACACCGGAGAAGCAGACAAACTCCCCGTCTTCAATAGCAAAATTGTAACCGTCAAATAAGACCTGGTTTCCGAATTGCTTTGTGATATTCTTCCCTCTATCATATCTTTTCCCCTTTCAAAATAGATGATATGGTTGTTTTCTCGATTCTCTTTGCTCGCCAGAGTATATAACTTAGTTCCAGGAACATCATCAGCAGACCGGCCAAAAACCAGCGGAACGCCGCCTGGCATTTGTAGCACAATGCTGAGGAAAAGCGCCGTCAGTATACCGACAAGAGCGCCGTAAACGGTGGTTTTTAAAATGCGCCAGTTTCTGTTCAGCAATGTGTATCCGTGAACCTTCTTTAGAGCCATTTCCACCGCATTGAACTGATATTCCAACCGGATGATGAACATGATCAAAGCCATTTCCAAAAATAGCAAAAAAAGACGGAGAGCACCAGCAACATCCGCATATTGCGTGAAGCTATGGCCCAACTGTGGTTATAGACATCAAGGACGTTGGACTTGGAAATAATTTCATCTTCTAGCTGGAACTCCTCTATAAATAACTGCCATTCCTCAGTTGTAATACGGTACATGACGTCACAAGGTTCAAGCCAGTCAAAAAAGTTACGATTTCATCCGTTGAAGCAACAGTGTTATTAAATAAAATGATTGGATCCTGATAGGTCTTCATCTCGTATTCATCATTCCGATGTATTCCTGTTAAAGAAATCCCCCTCTTCATAAATAAGTATTTCTTTTTCTCCATAATCTTCATATCCAAAAGAAATATCACCCAGGGATTCTGCAAATTTATATTCTGGTGAATCTACAGAAATACATGACGGCACCATTATATATACCTTCCCCTCCACGACTCCCTTTGATGGCTTCTGCAATGGATGGCCACTGACGTTTCACTTCCTCCATAGCCGCCTGATTGCTTAAGACAGCTGGATAAGCACTCTCTAAATGCCGAGACACATCCATGTAGCTCAGCGCACGGTCTTGAAATCGCCCATAAAAACGCCCATTTATTAGAAGTTCATCATCAAATGACTTCTCCGAATAACTATCCGGTCTATAGCTCATCTGATAATAGCTGTAATCTCTATGATCCTCAAAAAAAAAAATCCTTTTGCTGATAGAGGTTATAGGCATCTCTGATAATCACTACGTTCCCTGCCAGCACAAGTGTTACCAGCACCGTTGTTTACGACCTTTAACAGATAGCTTGCCCGAAGAAGTCCGTGTCCATCATGACTGCCAGCGATGTCTTTCTTGTAATTGACACGGAGGATTAGTGCATGAAGCAATATATTAAGAATCAAGTATATACAAAGCAGCAGAAAAACAAAGGACATTTTAAACCGTACATTGGAGAAGTTATTTAAAAACTGCGGTATCAGGAAAAACAACAAAGAAAATGTTATCGTGTCAAGCAATACGTTTCTCACAAACATCCTTGTCGGACTCTCCCAATATAATGCGGACTATGGTCTCCTTCTTATAGTACAAAATGCTGTAAAGCGTCACCATCAGCATCAGGCCAAAGATGATCCCCCCACACGGACAATAGATTAAAGCCAGGTCTCCCGTTCAGAGCCCATCAGTTTTGGGAAGCCTCCACTGTACTGGTCGATTAAATCGGCCTTAAAGGAACGGATATCTTCCAGCTTTGATTCATCTCCGACGAAATAGTAGGTGTCAAATTTCGTAACATCCTTGACGTCTTTGAAAGCCTCGCAATGTACTGCAGCTTCTCCAAAGAAGAGACTTTTATTCTTCCCATCCTTGATTCCTATAGAGGATAAATGCTGCAGCGCACCCTTTGTCCCATATATGGTAACCTTCGTTTCATATGCCGAATGAATTTTTGATCTACCACAAAGAATTCGACGTCGTGTTTTTACCCGTCTCCACAAAATCTTGCCTAATTCTATCATCTGATACCTCCATAGTCGGAATATCAGTATAAAAGTTTGCCTGATAACAGCTTTCTTGAAAATTGTCCAGGTAAAGCATGTAAAGTTCGCCGTTGAATAGAAATCCGACGGACAGCAGTACAATAAATATCAGTATTTTGATTCTCTTCATAAATAACTCTCCTCTGTCCTAATACACCACATTTACCGAACAATGTTTCTATTTAGGGAAAAAAAAAGACGGAGCTGTTTGCTCCGTCTTTCACCAAAGATTAGTGTTGTGGTACCGTAAACGATGCATTATTGTAGAACCACTGTATACACACAGAAGTTCGTGCCGCCTTGTGATGCAAAGGTCTTTACTTCACACATAGACCAAAGCTTTGTAGCAGGGTCTTGCTGCCTGATTCTAATCCAGTGCATTTCTTGTGATTGACTGTAAACCGTATCGTCTAATACGACTCTAGTCGTAATTTGTGTATTATTCAAAGTCTGTGATTCAATGGCCGCCCCGTCGTAAATGCTTGTGCGACGAATATCTGCTAACACTGGTGTCGCTGCATTTGCCGCTTTTATAGAAAGACGGATAGCAGATGAGGACGCATACTCAACCGTATAAATTAAATTTTGCAGAGGGATGTCAATATAACTTCCCGATGCTGAAAGATCTGCATTATAGGCGTCTATCACGGATTTAAGATTTGGACTTGTAATATCCTGGCCTGCTGTCTTAAAGTTCACTTTATAGCTGGTCGGGGTCTCCTCTGCAACAGTAATTTCTGGCGCAGGTCCCGTACCTCCCGTCGGACCTTGCACCCCTTTGTGCTCCTGTTGGTCCAGTCGGACCAATGGGCAGGACAAAGTTTAATGCGGTTCCTCCTTCTACAGGATTTGCCGTTATATTTGCTGCTTCTCCAGTTTCAACGGTTCCGACATTAACGACCGGCGTCGCTCCTGTCGGGCCAGTTGCTCCGTCTGCTCCTGTGTTTCCCGTCGCTCCTGTCGGGCCAGTTGCTCCATCTGCTCCTGTATTTCCTGTCGCTCCCTGTCGGGCCGGTCGCTCCATCTGCTCCATCTGGGCCAGTATTTCCCGTTGCTCCTGTCGGGCCGGTTGCTCCATCTGCTCCTGTGTTTCCTGTCGCTCCTGTCGGGCCAGTTGCTCCGTCTGCTCCTGTGTTTCCTGTCGCTCCCGTCGGACCGGTTGCTCCATCTGCTCCATCTGGGCCAGTATTTCCCGTTGCTCCTGTCGGGCCGGTCGCTCCATCTGCTCCCCGTGTATCCTGTCGCTCCCGTCGGACCGGTCGCTCCATCCCGCCCCCGTGTTTCCTGTTGCTCCTGTCGGACCAGTTGCTCCGTCTGCTCCATCTGGACCAGTATCTCCTGTTGGTCCCGTCGGACCGGTTACGCCATCTGCGCCTGTATTTCCCTGTCGCCCCTGTCGGGCCGGTTGCTCCAATAATCCCCTGCATGCCCTGTTCACCCTGTGCGCCTGTTGGGCCAATTGGCAGGATAAAGTCCAGCGCAACTCCCGTTTCTGTTGTATTCTCCGTCACAGAGGCACTATCTCCAGTATTAACGCTTCCAATGGTGACAGTTGGAACGGCGCCTGTAGCGCCTGTCGGACCTTGCGGTACAGTGAAATCGAGGGCAATACCCGTGTCAGTACTGTTGGCGGTGACGAGGGCTGTGCCATCTACACTTGTATTCACTGTTCCTACTGCAATTGTAGGGACAGCTCCAGTTGGCCCTGTAGGACCAGTTGGACCAGTTAACCCGCGATCCCCCTGAATACCCTGTTCACCCTGAGGACCCTGGCAGCCTATTTCTCCCTGCAGACCCTGCGGGCCAGTTGCACCCTGCAGACCTTGTTCTCCCTGAGGGCCCTGCAGGCCCTGCGGACCTGCCGGCCCCATGTCGCCAAACTCACCTTTTGGACCTGCCGGCCCCACATCACCAGGATCCCCTTTGGACCAATTGGTCCACGTTCACCTTGTATTCCTTGTGGGCCGGGATTTCCCCTGTACGCCTTGCGGCCCCATTGCACCGTGGTCTCCCTTTGGACCTGCATCACCGCGAACACCCTGCGGACCTTGTGGACCGGTCGGGCCGTACATACCTCTTGGTCCTGCAGGTCCAGGACAGCCCGGATCACCTTTTTTGGCCTCAGGGGGCCCTGTGCCCCCTCTCGCCTCTTGGACCCTGCAGGGCCTTGCGGACCAGGGTTCCCCTGTGGTCCCCTGATAATACACAGTATCTTCACTATTATCTGAGATACAGCCACACGGCGTATTCATGTTGGCAAAATTATTCTTATATGAAATCATTTCTTTCAATTCCTTTCATGCTTTCAGGCAATCTACTGCCATACTATATACTATGTGTTCCGCCTGGTTTTGACCATTTGCATAATAAAGCTGCCACTGGCAGCAGGATTCCTCTCCTGCCGTCATGTGGCAGCTTCTGATTTTTTGATAATATTTTATGTTTCTTATCAAAGACCTTTCTGTATGGTTCTCTGGATGATATTGTCCTGAATTTCTTTGCCCAGTTCCACGAAGTACGCCGAATAGCCGGCTACGCGGACGATGATGTTCTTGTATTTCTCAGGCTCTTTCTGTGCCGCCAGGAGGGTCTCATCGTCCAGGACGTTGATCTGGATATGGTATCCCCCCTGTGCAAAGTGAGCGCGGAATACACTTTCTATGATATCAAGCCCCTTTTCTCCAGCAGCGATGGTCGGATCGAACCTTTGATTGAGCAGCATGCCGCTCTGCGGTATCTGTTCATCGCAGGCGGCGAGAGAATTTACAACTGCCGTCGGACCGTTGACATCCATGCCGGTCATCGGGGGAGGCGTTGTCCGCAAGAGGACTGAACGCCAGCCTGCCGTCAGGCATCGCGCCGACGTTCTTTCCCATTTCCACGTTATAGACCACGGTAGCATGCAGGCTGGTCCACTGGCCGCCGTGGGCATCCTTGAAGCGTTTCATGGATCTGTCAATTCTATCCACGAACCATTCTCCATATTTGTCTGCCTGCTCGATATTATTTCCGTATTTCGGCGCCTTGTTGATCAAAAGCTGGCGCATATTTTCTTTCCCCTCAAAGTTCGTATCCAGCAGTTGCAGCAGCTCCTCCATGCTGAGATAGCCCTTGTTGAAGACACACTCTTCCATGGCAGCGAAAGAATCGATCAGATTTGCCATGCTTGCGATGGAGACGGTGGTGTAGTGATGGTCTGAACCCTTCTGTTGGAGCATCTTGCCCTTTTCGATGCAGCCCCTGGAGAAGCAGGACGCCGTAATCGTAGGCAGTGTAAAGGCATGACCGCCCAGGGTCGCATTGGCACGCTTGATCATCTTCTCCATGAAGAAATCTAGCTGCGCTTCGAAAGCTTCCATCACATCCCCGATACAGGTAAACTTTCGCGGATCTCCGGTTTTGATGCCAGCTGCTTCTTCGTAAGTGGATCGTAGCCGTTGTGCAAGGTGATTTCCAGTATCTTATTGACATTAAAATTGCTGGAGTTCGTCTGAAAATCCGTAATCCCTAAGACCACCGGCTCGATGCAGCCACAGATGCCCCAGTTGCGCGCCTCTTTGAGGGTAAATCCCAGGCTGAGCAGGTAGGTGATCGCCGCAGTGTCGTTATAGAACGCCGGATGGCCGCCGGAATCTCGCTGCCTGAATCGCCAGGCGGAAGGTCTCCTCGTTGACCCCGGGTGAAACCGGAAGGAAATACAAGGTTCGTCGGTCTGCAGGTCGAGCAGGCAGCGAAGAAATACATTGGTCAGCTCCGTTGCAGGCATCTCTTCCGTTCTCTTTCACGCCGCCCAGCATGACGTGCATCCACAGCGGGCAGCCCGGGACGGCGATGGATTCTTTGTACTGGCGGATATTCCACAACTCAGCAATCTTCAGCTTGAACTCGTGGATGATTTCCTGGAAATAGCCCTCGTCTTTTCCTCTGCGGTTTCTTTTTCAAAGAACGGATACATGTACTGGTCAAAACGTCCCAGGCAGTGGTCTCCTCCCGCCGCTTCCAGCACGATGGCAAGATGGGTGAACCATACCAGCTGCGCCGCCTGCAGGAAGGTTTTCGGGGCAAATTCCGGCACTGTCCTGCAGTTTTCCGCCATGGTCAAAAGCTCCTGCCTGCGGGCTGCGTCTGTACATTCTGCTGCCTGCAATTCCGCCAAGTCAGCATAACGATGGGCAAAATGGATAATTCCTTCCATGACGATAATCATGGCTTCCCAGTTGATTCTCTGCTCCATATCATAGACGTCCTTGCAGACAAAGGAAGCCAGGTTTTCTTTGCATTCGTCGATATAGTGGCGGTATCCGTATTTGATCAGGTTATCGTAGTCCGGCGTGTGGTTCATGGTGGACTGGTTGGAAACGCCGTGGGTAAAGACCAGTGCGTCTATCATATCCTTCACATCGTCGTCTTCCAGTTTTGCGGCAAAGTCTCCAAAGGTGTTCCCATGCCACTTCTCGACAATCTCTCTGAGCTCCTCTTTTTCTTCTTCGTTTCTGAAGTGTAGGCGGTCGGAGACTCTCTGATCCAGCGTTTCAAAATCGTCATATAACCACTTTGTCACATCCGGATGCAGTGGCACTGCCTGAATGCGGTCTCCCGCATGGCCTGCGATCTGTGAATCCTGGTCGATAAAAATCCTCTTGTTTTCTAAGAAATAACGAAAAGCCTTTGCCCTTCTCAAGATATAGTTGTCCATTGAAGGCCGGCTGTAGAACTCTGTGATCAGCCTGGCCCGGTCCAGATCAATGGTCGGATCGGTATTTCGAACCTTGTCATTTAATCTGATGATTCTCTGCGTTAACATTAGATACCCTCCTTTTTGTTATCTTTCATAAAAAGCTATATTTCCCATGTTTATTTAAAACAGTATTTGCGATTCCGGTAAGCTCCAGCATTTCTTCATCTGACGGCAGCTCGACGCCTTTCAGATCATAGGTCTTCCCAGTGCCGCATACTTGGATTCTCCAAAATTATGGTACCGCAGCAGCTCATATTCTGTCACGGTATCCAGTCCGCTGACGAATTCTGCAATACCCCTTATATTTTCCTCTGTATCGGTATAGCCCGGTACGATGGGCGTCCTGATCGTCAGCGGTACGCCGTATTCTGAGATGCGCCTGATATTATCCAGTATCAGCTGGTTGCTCCTGCCCGTGGCTTCCCTCGTGTTTCTGCGGATCGATGATTTTGATGTCCATGAACATCGAATTGATGTAGGGCAGCGCCTCCTTAAAACTGTCAAAGGACTGTATCCGCAGCTTTCAATGCACACGTCGATACGGTTTTCTCTGCACTTCCTCGCAATCTGCTCCAGATAAGCGCCGTAGGTCAGCGGCTCGCCGCCGGAAAAAGTCACGCCGCCCCTTTGATGTCATAAAAAATCTTGTCCTTGTTGATTTCCTCAAATAGCTCGTCGATGGTATATTCTTTTCCTACCTGCTTTTTCGCTTCGGCGTAGCAGATGTCTGTACATTCTGTACACTCGTCCGGACAAAATGATCTATCAATGCGCCCGTCTTCCCCTATCGCCTGCCCGGGGCAGCGCTCCATACAAAGGCCGCAGCCGATGCATTTTGACGGATACTCCGTGATCTCGTGGTGGTAAGACTGCGATTCAGGATTAGCGCACCACGGGCACCGCAGGGGGCAGCCCTTAAAGAACACCAGGGTGCGGATGCCGCAGCCGTCGTGAATAGAACATTTTTGAACATTAAATATCATAGATATGTCTCCTTCTGTCTTGATTGCCGCTTCGCTACCCCAGATACATGCCGCCGTTTGCGTGAATGACCTGGCCCGTAATGTAGCTTGCTTTTTCAGAGGCCAGGAATACGATGGCGTCTGCGATCTCCTCCGGCTGGCCGATATGCCCCACGGGCAGTTTTTCCAGATAGCTTTCTCTTCCGTCTGCAATCTCTCTCTCTTGTCATTTCGGTTTCTGTGATGCCAGGCGCTACGCAGTTGAGCCTGACGCCAGAAGGTCCCAGTTCGCGGGCAAAGGGTCCTGGTCAAACCGACCACCGCCGCCTTGCTTGCGCTGTAATGGCTGTATCCCGGGCAGCCGTAAAATGCGTCCTGCGATACCACGCTTACCACGGAGCCCTTCGCTTTGATAATGTAGGGAATTGCGGAATGAATCACGTTATAGGCTCCGTTCAAATCTATGGAAATCGTCCGCTGCCATTGCTCCGGCGTCATGTCCGTGAAAAATGCTCTTCAAAAATCGCCGCGCAGTGTACCAGGATATCGATTCCCCCTGCTTCTGCTGCCAGGGCGTCGATGGCCTGTTTTGACATATCGTAGTCAGCAATGTCCATCGTCGCGATATAGGATTGCCCGCCCAGCTGCTGCACCTGTTCAGCCATTGCCAAAAGCGGCGCCTGCCTGCGCCCTGCCCCCAGGATCACAGCGCCTTCCTTTGCCATCTCTATGGCAGTCTGCCTGCCGATCCCCGGCCCGCGCCGGTGATCAGAACTCTTTTGTTTTCTAACAGCATCGTAATACCTCCTTGCGAAAGAGAATAAGTGGCGGCAGCGAACCGCCTCTTATTTTCTGTATAATTTTTTTATACGGTTGCCTGCACCGTTCTTTCAATGATATTTTCCTGAATGCTCTTCTCTAAATCTACAAAAAATGCAGAGTATCCTGCTACGCGAACCAACAGATTCCTGTAGTTCTCCGGATGTTCCTGTGCATCGCGCAGAGTTTCATTATCTACCACATTGATCTGGATATGCTCTCCTTCGTTTCCAAAATGCGCGCGGAGAACAGTTTCCAAAACGTCTATCCCTTTCTCCCCTTTAACGATGTATGGATCAAACCTCTGATTCAGCAGATAGCCTCCCCTGTGCATTGCAACGCTTTCCAGAGTTGACCGATTTCACAACGGCTGTCGGTCCACAGACATCCATGCCGATCATCGGAGACGCATTGTCGGCTACAGGTGTAAAGGCCTTGCGTCCGTCAGGTGTTGCCCCTGATGATTTTACCTAGCACCATATTGTAAGACTGCGTTGCGAAGACGATATCAAACTCACCTCCACGGGCGTCACGATATTTCTTTGCTTCATCGTTAATGGACTTCGCGACAAATTCTGTAAATTTATCTACTTGCTCTATATCGTTACCGTATTTCGGCGCCCTGTTTATGAGCATTTGCCGCAACTCTTCTTTTGCCCTCGAAATTTGTTTCCAGCAAATCCATTAACTCACTCATTGTCAGATATTTTTTGTTAAATACGCATTCTTCAATTGCCGCCAGAGAATCGACCAGGTTAGCTAGTCCAGTTACTCCAAATGCACCCCAGCGGTGAGGGCATCCTGCCTGCTGCATGACTCTTCCATTGTCAATACACCCCTCTACAAAGCAGGAACCTGTAATCGTCGGACATGCATACGCGTGGCAGGATACCACTTTGTCGAACATTTTAATGAACATCTTTACAAAGTATTCCTGCTGAACCAGGTAAGATTTTTCAGTTCCTCCAGCGAAGTAAAGGTTCTTTCATCGCCTGTATGTGGTCCTATCTGCTTCCCGGTGACGGATCTTTCCCATCATTTAATGCCAGTTCAAATACCTTGAGCGTATTGAAAAAACCTGTGTTGGATTGATAGTCTGATTTTCCTGCAACAATTGCCTCGGTGCATCCCACAAGACTGTAATCTCTGGCTTCTTCCAAACTAAATCCAAGTTCTTGAAGGCTGAGCACGTTAGCGCCGTCATTAAAGAATGCAGGGTGACTGTCGCCATTTAGCGCAACCTTCATCGCAAGGCGGAAAGTCTCCTCGTCCACATCATCGTGAAAACGGAATGAAATACACGGTTCCTTTGTCTGCAAATCTTCCATTCCCCGCAGAATAAGTCTTGTCAGATCATTGCAGGCATCCGTGCCATCAGGCTTCATCCCACCGAGAACGATATGCATATAAAGTGCACAGCCTGGGTAAAGCTCTGCTTCCCCGGCACTTCTCAAATACCACATCTCCTCAAATCGCAGTTTGAATTCATGAAGCAAATCTGTCAGAGACTCTTCCGACTCCCTTCCGCCAGCGCTTTTTCATAGAATGGATACAGGTATTGGTCGAGACGCCCGATTGGGTGGTGATATCCATTGTTTTCTATCATGATCGCACAATGGGTAATCAGTATTAACTGTAAGACTTGCTGAAATGTCTGCGGTGGATTTTCAGGAACAACTCCCTGCAATCGGCGGCTATCGTCAGAAGCTCTGTTTTGCTTCTCATTCGTACATTCAGCAGCCATTTTTTTCTGCCAGATCGGCATATCTGTGAGCAAAATCAATGATAGCCTCCATTGCAATTATCATCGCCTGCCAGGTATACTTCTGATTCATTTTCTCCAGTGTCATTTCTTCCCGCTCGAGAGTTTCCAGTTTTTCTCTGCACTCTTCAATATAGTAGCGATAGCCGACCTTTTACTTTCGGGATAATCAGGGTTCATGCACATGGTTGACTGTTTTGAGACGCCTTTCGTCATAACGCCTACTTCTAAGGCATCTAATTCCTCTTGTGAATATTGAATTGCTGTCAAGTCTTCGAAGGTTCGTCCCTCCCATTCTTTCAAAATCGCAGCAAGCTCTTCTTTTTCATCTGGCGATACAAACTGAAAATTGTCAAACTCGCGTTGATCAAGAATGTCCCATTCATCTCTGAGCCAGCCGGACATTTCTGGAAAGATATTAACTGCTCTTAATCGAGAAGTTGTATGCCCGGCTAAAAGCCAGTCATCATCTATGAAGATTTCTTTATTTTCTAGCACATATTTAAAAAGCTTTGCCCTGTTGAGCAATAAAAGGCTCAACAGATGGTTTTCTGCAAAACTCAGTTACTAATCTTGCACGGTCTAAGCAGACGGTAGGCACAGTATTGCGTGCTTTGTCCACCAACCGGTTAATTCTCTCAGATACCATCTCAAATCCTCCGTTGCCACCTCAATCAACAGAAATGGGAACACATGTCTGCAACCATATCTTTCATCAAATCATTCAGTGTGAGAGAATGATCATCAGTCCATGTGCTCCCAGTTTACTGCCACAAGCCAAGTTTAGGCTTTCTTACTCTTCCTGTCTGATTGTAAACCTTAATTAAACCGTAGACGAAACCGCCGACGAAAAGCCATAACTCAAAATAGCCATAATAATCGCATCAATACTCATCTTTGACCTCCTTACTGTGCATCGTAATGTTCAGGCGGAATTTCAGGGAATGTCTCCCCATTGAAATACTTGTTTTTTGATTCTATTAGCAACTTTATCGTTAAATAAAATCGTAACGAGTATGATCAGAATCTATGCTCCAAGTAGATGGTATGCCGATGATGCAGGTAACGACTCCGGTGTACCATACCGCCTTCTTCTTGGAAATACGCAGTTCTTGTATTGCCAATGAAACAACTGCAATGTGACCAAAGTTAGAGGTTAATACTGCCATGAATAGTGCCATGAAGAAGCAGATACCAAGGACATATCCACCATCCATCGTCGCAAATAGATTTGGAAGTGCGATGAAGCTACAACCCACTTCAGAAGCCATAACCTCGATATGCAGCTTGCGAACCGATGGTAGCAAACAGAAGAGCAGCAGATGGCTGTCGATGCGATGATCGCGACTGCTGTATCTGATAACCCCTGTGTGACCGTCGTAAAGAGTGATATCGGATTTTGGCTGTGTGTAAACAGCATATGAAAGAATCAGCCCAAATCCCGGCCCCATGGACCAAGCCGTTTGTGCCAAGGCTTCGAGCCAAGTATTTGCCTTTAACAAATAGGATCCATCAATGTGGAACAAATACTGTAATCCTTCTGTTGCCCCCAGGTAGTGTTACTGATTTTACAGCAATAACGATTGTGCACACAGCTAAAATTGGGATCATGAACTTCATACTTTTTTCAATTCCGCCGCTGATACCTTTAGATACCACGTAGCAGCAGAACAGTAGGGGGATGAGAAAGAAGAACACCATGGTGATTGGATCTTTTTCCGCTGTCTGGTTAAATAAAGCCATTGTATCTGTGCCAGAAAAGCTGTTTCTTACCGCATAAATCAGGTATCTTAATACCCATGCGCAAACTGTTGTAAATGTTGACATAATCATAATAACGATAAAGGTCATAAACATACCCATCCAGGTGCATTTCTTACTGACAAAGTCTTTGAAAGCGCCTGGCAATCCATGTCTTGTAGATCTGCCGATTGCATGTTCTGACCACATGATAGGGATCGCAAAGCAGAAGAAAATCACTGCATAAGCGATTAAGAAAGCACCGCCTCCGTTTAGTGTCACAACTCTCGGGAATCGCCAGAAGTTTCCTGCACCGATGGCTGCGCCGATTAAGGTCAGCAAAGTCCAATACGGCTGCTAAAACCTTGTCCCTTTTTAACTTTTGTTTCCATTACTCCTCCTATCTCCTTTCATACTAAAATAAAACCGACAGCATAATCAGATGTCTCCACCAAATCGTGCATACATGCGGTCTCTCCGTGTCATGTCCCTTCTACATATGGGTAATCTGCGCAAATTACTTTTTCATAGCTAATGGTTCTATGTCGGTGAAAGACAATTATATATTTCGCAATTTATGTGCCAATAAAAATCACATATTTTCCGCCAAATTTTTCGAAAAATAGGTCGTCTACACCCATTGCCTCTGCATACTTCTTTGGTTTAAAGTGACAAACTATTTTTAAAATCGTCCATGTGAGTAATAAATGATACACTTTTCGGACCCAAAATGTTCATTCACTTAAAATCCTATCTTGTGTGTATTTTATTACACACGAATTCCTGCATTATGGGTAATTTTTTTTTCACATTTCCTTCAAAACATTTTTTACATACTCTACGCTGGTATTCGTGTCTTGCGCCAGAAACCCAGGTCTTCCGGGTAGGCCTGCTGCCATTTGCGCGCAGCGCCGCCCCTCTCAATCATCTTCTTCCGCATGTGGTCGAGATCGGCGTCCTTACACCGCAACATGCTGAGATCATCCGGCAGGATGATATTTTGACCCGGCACATCCTCGGCGGAAGGATCGCCAAATCTGATTTCGATCCCGTTTTTCCCGGGCAAAGGAGAGCTGCGGCTGGATATGCTTGCCCGCGCCGGTGTACTCCGTTTCCGTCACGACCACGATTTCGTCCTCCGGCAGGGATTGTGCCAGAGAGAATGCGCAGGCCAGCGCGGTGTTGCCCGCCGGTCCCCGTTCAATGCCTTCGAGAATTGCAAGCATCTCGGTCATGTACATGACCTCACCCTGTGTGATCGTAACATAGCGGTCCATGTACCGCAGCGGCCGGGCGGCGCTTCTCGGGATGTCGCCGCTGTCGGGTTCATCGCATGAGGAATGCCAAAACCCGTATGGCCTGTCGTGCAGGACTTTCTGTTGAACTGAACATCCGACGCCATGTGAAGCCCCGTCAGATCGATGGAGGCGCCGATGATCTCTGTAGATCTGCAGCCGCATTTGTCAAGGCCCCTCGCAGTTCCTGTCACCATACCGCCGCCTGCATACGTGCACACTGCCATAGCAGGTTCCTTCCCGTAGCGCTCAGGACTTCTCTGCCGATCTCGTAACCCAGCGTCTCCACACCCGCCATGCCGAATGGAGAATAGAGCGAAGCGTTGAAATATCCGCTATCCTCCATGAGGGAAAGATGCTCGTAGAAAAGCTCCGGACCGACGGTCAGCTGCAGAACCTCCGCCCCCAGCGCCTCGCATTTTTCTCGCTTTTTCTATGATCTCCGGCTGGCCCACGCCTTTGGAATCATAACATTCCTGGACGATGATGGCCTTTAAGCCCCGCATAGCGGCCTGGGAGGCGACTGCCGCCCCGTAGTTTCCGGAGGTTGCAGCGATGACGCCCTCATAACCCAGCTTTTTTCGCCTGTGCGACGGCGATGGAAGCCCGCCTGTCCTTGAAAGAGCCGGACGGATTGGCGGCCTCGTCCTTTATGAGGATTCTGGCTCCGTAACCGGGTTTGGCGTACTTTCTGGCAAAGGCTGTGATATTTCTGAGCTCCAGCAAAAGGCGTCCCGCCTACACCTGTTTCTTTCTGCATTGCGATGACTTCCTGCAGATCATATCCCGCCGCGGCCATCAGCTTTTCGTAGTCAAATGCGATAGAGCCGCTTTCAAACTGGCTGTAATCAGTCCCAGGGCCTTTTTTCATGATTTCTTCCGATCTTGCCATAACAGCATGATACTCTTTTGATACAGCCATTATCTTTCACCTCCGCCATGATTTTCCTAAGCCGGTTGTCAATTTCGATGATTTCCGGAACGAAGTCCCCATAACTGTGGGTGTAGTGAGGCTTTTCTTCCAAAAGCACGCCGCTCTCCACTCTTCCGGCGGCAGTTTCAACATGCACCACATCGCCGCATTCTGCGCTGTCCTCGAGCAAAAGCACCCTTGACCCACATTTCAGATCGCTTCTTCGTGTCCTCCGGAATTTTTGCTGTCCGTTCTTCCGCCTTTAACACGATACTGTGTATGCGGATCCAATCTCCTTTTTGCCATTCGAAACTCTCCTTTTCTTTTTTTTAATACATTTCTGTATAAAAATAAGCAAAGTTCATGCCATTCTATAAGCCGGTCTTGGCACAAAACTTGCGCTATCTTTTGTATCACATAACGATACGAGGAGGTTTACTAATGAATGCAAAAAAAGTTTTTAGAACGATTGAAACCCATACACTGGGCCAGCCTACGCGCAATATCGTTGGGGAGGATTCCCCTGCGTGCCCGGCAAAACGATGGCAGAAAAATTCATTTATATGAAGGAAAACGAGGATGTGGTTCCGCAGGTTATTATCCTATGAACCCAGGGAACGACTACATGTCCTGCACTTTGATTACAGAGCCTTGTACGCCGGGTACGGACGTAGGCGTACTCTATTTTGAAACCAGCGGCTGGCTGCCGATGTGCGGCCACGATACCATCGGCGTTTCTGTCGCCCTGATTGAAACGGAATGGTAAAGGTAACGGAACCGGTTACGGTGATCAGGCTGGATACCGCCGGGGGGGTCATCACGGTCGAGGCCAGGTCGAACGCGGCGCGGCAGGAGGTCTCCTTTACCAATGCGCCCGCCTTTGTGCTCAGAAGATCTTACGGGTGGAAACGGAGGACTTTGGCGCTTTGACCATGGACGTTTCCTGGGGCGGCAATCTTTACGCCATCCTGCCGGCAGCATCCGTCGGCATTCCGATCTGCCCGAAAACAGCGCAAAGCTGGTGGAAGCCGCCCAGTCCATCGCCAGAGACGTCAACGCGCAGGCTGACTTCCGCCATGGGTGACCCACATCGAATTCTACAGGGGAGCCAAAGGCCCGGCGCCGATATCAAGAACTGCGTCGTCGCGCTGCCGAACCGTCGATCGTTCACCTTGCGGCACGGGCACCTCTGCAAAATCCGCCGTATTATAACAAAAGGGAAATTAAAGGTCGGGAGAGAGCTTCGTCCATGAGAGCATCATCGGTTCCTGCTTCACATGCGAAATCGTCGGCGAAACAACAGTGGCGGGCTTTCCTGCCGTCATTCAAAGGTTACAGGCAACGCGCCTGTATCAGGGGTTTGCCACCTGGATTCTCGATCCGAAGGACGAATTTCCGGAAGGCTTTCTACTGGGGTAATTTTTTAACGATATGAAGACATCAGACAAAAGACAATTCCATCATGCACTTTGAGATAAAGGTGAACAGCGACAGCGAGGATAAAACATTTAAAGACGTCAATACCATTGCAAAGATGATCTTCGACTTTTTTGGTACAGGAAAAGGGCTGCAGGACGAGAACATCACTCTCTGTATCGAAGATGGCTTTATCATTACCCTGACTCTCATTCCTCCAGGCTAAAAAGAGATCGAGGCCCTGCAAAAGCTTCACACGCTTTTTTCGATATTCTATCATAACGAACAGCTGCGTCATTTCATCTTCGACGGACTGGACGCCTTGCCCAACTCCTTTTCATTTATGACGAGAAGCTGCGGCTGCTCTACGCCAACGCCGACACCTGCAGCTATATCCACATCAAAGACAGAGAGCTTGAATTGGGCAAACCGATCAAAAGGGAAATTCTCGAAGAATGCGGCGTCCAGTTCAGGTCGGTAAAAGCCCACGACTATTTGAAGGTGAACGACGTCATAAAATACGCAAGGCCCGTCATTGACTGGGAGGTTGAAGTGACCAACGTCAAAGATCCCAGTGACCATATGATCGCCTCCAACGATATGTATCCCTTATTTGATGCCGATGGAAAGGTAAGCGGCGTAGCCGAGATCTCCCGCTCACGAAACACGAGAATCAAGCAGGTCAGGGATACGCTGGGGCTGACTGCCGACTATACCTTCGAAGACATCATGGGCGACAGCAAGCCGATGGCGGACGCGAAGAACCTCTCCATGTCCTTTGCCGCCAGTCCCTACAACGTTTTTGATCTACGGGGAGAGCGGCGTCGGCAAGGGAGTTGTTTGCCCAGTCCATTCACAATTACAGCGTGCGCAGGAACAAGCCCTTTGTCGCCATCAACTGCGCCAGCATTTCACCGGAGCTGATCGACAGTGAATTGTTCGGATACGAAAGCGGCGCGTTTACCGGCGCAGCGAAAAACGGCCATGTGGGGAAAGTTCGAACTGTCAAACGGCGGCACCCTGTTTCTCGACGAGGTTGCCGAGCTGCCCCTCCACGCGCAGACAAAGCTGCTGCGGACGCTGGAAACCAATCAGATTACCAGGATTGGCGGCACCAAGAACATCTCGGTAGATGTCAGAGTCATCGCCGCCACCAATCGTTCCCTTGAGAAGATGATCGAGGAAGGACTTTTCAGAGAAGACCTCTATTACCGGCTGATGGTCCTCAATCTGACGATTCCGCCTCTGCGGGAACGCCCGGAGGACATCATGCCCTGCTGCGATTTTTTTCATGAAACAGGCGATGCGCATCAACAATGCTGAACGCAAGACCATCGACAGCGAGGCCAGAAAGCTGCTGTCCAACTACGATTGGCCCGGCAATGTCAGAGAACTCAGAAACGTGATCAACCGCGTTTATGTGATGTCCAGCTCTGCGTTCATCACAAGTGAGACCCTGGTCAGCGCCTTTCAATCGAGCAAAATCCACTACAACAGCTTTTCAGAAACAAAATCCCCCGAGGAGCTGCTTCGCGAAAAACGGCGCATGGTCGATCACGCCTATGGCGAACTGCTGAAAGAAGCCCTGTTGCTGACAAACGGCAATAAAAAGACGCCGCGGAACTGCTGGGCGTCTCCAGAAAAACGATCTATAATATGTTAGAAAAATATAAAGACTCCATGTGAGACAGACCTTCTCGGAGCCTGGTACTGTGCGCCGTCCTGAACGGTCCGCAGTACCAGGGTTGAAGGGTGTCGTATCCTAATCTTACAAGGAGGAGGAAAAACAATTTGATCGCATTCTCCCTTTTGATATTGTCATAAGCGGCACCTGTATGATATGCTTCGATTTCCTCCACAAATTTCTTTGCCGAGTCCAGTGCCGCATAGAAGGAGTCGCTGCCGAACAGGGTATGGTTTGGCGCTAGCTTTTCCACGGCCGAGAATGCGATATCATGACACGATAATGCCGCGTCATAATAGAATCTGCCAAAGTATTCATATAATGAATCCGAAAAGACTGCACCAGCCGTCATAAACATACTCCGGCAGCACCTGTTTCTCTTTTTTCCGGTCTTTTGTTTCCCGGGAAACAGCGGTTCAGACGCCAGGACAGGTACGGAAGGGTTCCGCCCATATGCGCCAGAATCGGCTTGATGTTTTTGCACCGTTCAAGGGTTCCGCTGAAGATTAGATTCGTCGCGGCCCTGGTGGTATTGAAGCAGAATTCCTGAAGGTAATCATAGGGCACGAACTCCGGACGTTTGAATACGCTTTCGTCTGGCGGAATGCTCGGATGAATGTATATGACAGCCTTTCTCTGATCCAGTTCGTCGAACAATTTATCAAATATGCGGTTGCCCAGAAATTCGTTCCTATAATTTGACAGCATCCCACTCCGTCCAGTTTGAGGACATCCAGGGCGTATTTTGCCTCTTCGATCGCTCCCTCCACATCCGGCAGAGGCAGAACCGCGAATGCTCCGAACCTACCCGGATAGTCTTCGCATAACTTTGCCATGTATTCGTTTAACATGCGTGCCTTTTGCCGTCCCATCGCAATATCTTTTTCCACGATCGGATATAATGCCGGTTCAGACAACGAGCAGTAGGCCTTCTCAACACCAGGGTATCCATGTGCGTGAGACTCATTTCCGGACTCCACCTGCCGATGGACTTCCCGCCGGATTTTCTGACGCCAACCTCAGCAAGAGCCTCCCTGTATGCATCAGGGGATGATATGATGATGTACGTCTATATAACCGTTTTTCATAATAATCTCCTTTTTATGTCACTCATTAATATAAGCCGAACAGGCTTAATAATTTCTGCCAGAAGGTCAGCGTTGTCTCTTCTTTGGATTCATCCGCGGGAGCTTCTGCCTTTTCAATTGCCTCGGTTTTGATGACAAACTGCACAGAATCCACCTTTGTATTCTTCTCGGATACAAAGGATACCGTTCCGTTTCTTCGCCGCCTATATTGCCCAGGATTTCCTCAATTTCCTCCTGGATTTTTTTTATCCATCCCGGAGGTCTCATCGTAGAGTTCCTTCGTTCCATCGTTCAACGACGATACTCCGTCGCAGTAGGCTGCAATGCCGCCGGCAAGCTTTCCGGCGCCGTCATGCAGAGCGTCACTTCCGGAAAGCTAGCTTTCTCGCTTCCCTTTGTCAGCGACGAGACGCCGTCCACGATCTTTGCGTAGCCCAGGGCCACCTGGGTGACGCCGCCGGTATATTCATTGATGCCGGTATCCAGAAGTGCATAATTGGTTACGAGCTGGTCGATTCCCTTTGACAGGGCTGTCAATTGCGCCGGCATTTCGTCAAGAGTTTTTACCAGTTCCGCAATTTCTGCATCAAAGCGTTCGTACTGTGCTTTCAAAGTTCCCAAATTCACATACAGGGAATTTGCGCCGCCAGCAAGATTGTCAAGATAACTCTCTGTGCCGTCAATTGCGGCGTTATTTCCAGACAGGAGCTTTACGGTCTTCTCTAAGGCTGCAATCTGTGCCTCTAGCTCCGCTTTTTGTTTTTGGTCTGTAATAGAAGACAAAGTGCTCCGCAGAGACGAGATTTGTGCCGAAAGGTCCTTGATTGCCTGTGTATTCCCCGCCTGCAGCGCGTCTATATCTAACCCCTTTTGCGCCATTACAGCCTTGTATTGTGCGGCTCAAAGGTTTGATGCAAAGCAGCCGCGCGAGTCATACAGATCGCTGATTCCCTTTTGATGCTGCCAGAGGCGCTGGTAAAAGCTCTTTGAGCTGTCCTGCGGATGCCGCCACCGGTGAGCTCTTCTGAATCGTCTCCAGTGCTGCCTTGATCTGTGCGGAACTCCCTGTCAGGTCATCGGACTTCTCATTCAAACTGTTCAGTGCTCCCTGTACGGACGAAACGCCTTGTTCCAGCGCCACGACGCCGTTATCAAATTCACAACACCATCGTGTACAGAGGAAATGCCGGAATCCAGTCTGCCGCTTTCCGTTTTTTAAAGTATTCGAGTTTGCGTCAAGCTTCGCAGCGCCGTCATTCAGTTTCTTTGTCGCGTCCATCAAAGCGCGCACCTGCTTCATCAGTTCTGCATCGTCAATCTCAATGTTCAGGTTAAGCCTGATTCCATTGATCGATATCGACTCCATCTCAAAGTCCTTTACGTCGGCTTTGATGCTCGCAGCAAGGCCCTTGCCCGGAAGAACGGTATAGGTGAGCTGTTTGTCAGAGCCGACGTTTGCTATCGTCGCGTCCGGCGCGCTGATATTCTCACAAATTTCAGAATCCAGCGTAAGACTTTGCCTGCAACGCATACCGGTCATAAAAATTACCTTTACATGCTGTATTTTCTTTTATGGAAAGGTGAATTTCCAGCTTCCCCTTTTTCCGGCTATTTCCGAAGCCTCGTATTCTTTTCCGTCCAGGTAATATCTGACGGAAATATCCCATGGCGTTTCTACCTGCTCCATGGTGCCCTGATAATAGACCTTTTTATCATCGGTGCGGAACGTGATTTTATCGCCATTCTGTGTGATCCTCTCTGTGCTGGTCAGCAGCTTCACGTCAGAGTAATCTCCGTAATCGACCACATCGCCGCTTCCGAAGATATTCACTGCGTTTACACTTGTCGTATTGCCGCCTCCGTCAGTGGTGATATAGATGACCTCCTCCTTTCACTGGCAGCTTGATGCAAAGGCGCAGGCAGGAGCGAAAGCCATGGCAACAGCAAGCGATGCGGCAATCCACCTAGTATGTCTTTTCATTTCCTTTTTTCTCCTTTTCCATTTTTAAAAAGCTGATGCCTCTTGTCGTTTTCTGAATTACACCGTCAAACAAATAGAGCAGCCCCGGCAGTACAAAGAGTACGATTGCAAGGGAGCACAAAGGTTCCCACGCCCAGGAAATAACCGAACTGTGACAGAAGCCCGTGTGTGGAAAATACCCGAGCAAAAATCCGACGACAGTCAGCACACTTGCGGATGTCATAATTGAAACGGTCACGGCAGAGACGGTTGCAAGCACAGCCTGCCTCTTGGGAAGCCTTTCTCTATATTCCTTGTATCTGTCGGTAAACAGAATGGCATAATCCACTGTTGCCCCAAGCTGAATGGAACTGATGATCAAGTAAGCGACGTAGAAAATTTTGTTCCCGGCAAAATAGGGAATCGCCAGATTCAGCCAGACTGCCGTCTCAATCCCCAGCACCAGAATCGCCG
>VOFI01003447.1_pt1 | contig 46338 bp, 72 predicted proteins | sample 5384131 | NCBI WGS metagenome assembly VOFI01 (sample SAMN12384728, study PRJNA508395) | human gut metagenome | isolation source: healthy gut H | host: Homo sapiens
AAACTATGCAGTGAGTTATTTACTGAACTGTCTGAACGCAAGAGGCAAACTTGCAGTTGTAATTGATGAACATGGTGAATACGGCATTGTAAACCATGGAGGGATATTTTGGGGTCCTCTTGTAGGCAACATGGAAGATGAATACGACAGGGAAGACCAAGAGATTGTAAAAATAGATGAAAACTACGTATCGTATGAAAGGGATAGCCTCTATTGACGAAGTCAGTGATGAATTGATATGGAACTTCCACAGGAAGAGTATGATACCATTGGAGGCTTTGTAGTGGAGTTACTGGGGCATTTGCCACGTGAAGGTGAACACCCTACCATTACATATAAAAAACGTACAGTTTACGGTAGAATTGATGAAAGACAACCGTATTGCAACCTTACTGGTTGAATTGTTTCCAATAACGGATACTGAACAAACCGAAGCAGAAGAATCAGCAGAACAACAGTAAAAAGAATTCACTGTGCTGTAACATACCAAATAAAACTGAATTTGCGGCTGTATTACTTTTGCTCACAGGATAATGTACATAAAATTTATACTGCAAACACAAATAAAAGGACTCCAACGACCATTATGCCGTTGGAGTCCTTTGTTTCAATCATATCTTTATAAAACAGAACAAACTCTCAATCTTATATTTTATAAAGAGTTTCATTAACCAACAATAATTTTGCCTTCCGGCAAAACAGAGCTGGAATGTCTTCCTTTACGCATGGCAAGTGCCAAAGCCAACGATACAGGCCCTACACGCCCTGCAAACATTGCAAACGTCAGCGCCAGTTTAGAGGCAATATTCAATGTAGGCGTAATGCCCATGGTTAAGCCGGTGGTACTAAATGCTGAAACCGATTCAAACAGCGAAGCTAAAAAATCCTACATTGTGATTGGTTGTCTCTATGATAACAGTTGGAACTGCAACAATAATCATGCCGGCAAATGTAATGGCCAATGCACGGTACACCGTTGCTTTATCAATCATTCTGCGCAGTAATACCGTGTCTTCATTGCCTCTCATAACGCTAAATACAGTTGCAAGCAAAACAACCAATGTGGTTGTTTTAATACCACCGCCGGTAGAGGCCGAAGACGCACCAATAAACATCAAAAGTATGGTAAATACTTGCGTAATACTTCTTTCACCGCCTATGTTAATAGAAGCATATCCGGCTGTTCGCGCCGATGCCGATTGGAAAAAAGGCAGCATTTATCTTTTCTCCCCAATTTAAATGCGACATGGTATTATCCCATTCACACAACAAAATAACGCCGGTACCTATTACTAGCAACGTAGCTGTTGTCATAAGAACAACTTGAGTATGAAAATTTAACCCGACTTTTTTTTGCTTTGACCGCATTTTATTCCGATGATAGATACGCTGAATATGCGGAAATACCTTTTTAAAGTATACATCGCTAATTGCGATGAAGCCTAGCCCGCCCAATATAATCAGCAAAGCCAAAGTTACGGAAACTAATGGGTCACCCGCATAGTTTGTCAGACTTCCGTCTTTTAACTCAAAGCCCAGCACATCAAATCCGGCATTACAATAGCCCGATACTGCCAGAAAAATAGAAATCCAGACGCCATATCCGCCAAATTTAGGGACAAACCGTATCATCAAAATCAATGCACCAATCAGCTCAGCGGTAACTGTAAATAACAAGATAGTCTTTAATAATCTTGGTATTTCCAAACCACTTCCGCTGGTGTTCTCCGAAGCAAGCATCATATCTTTCAAACTTAACTTTCGGCGCATTAAAACAGTAAAACCTGTTGTAAATGTTACAATTCCCAACCCGCCTACTTGTATTAAAAATAAAATAACAGCTTGTCCAAATCCATTAAAGTGGGTCCATGTATCTACAACTACCAAACCTGTTACACATGTTGCAGATGTAGCTGTAAACAATGCGTCTACAAAATTGGTTGCTTGACCATCTCTTGCAGAAATTGGCAATGTTAACAATGTTGCTCCAATTAAAATAACCAAAGCAAAACTAATTACAATTAACCGTACAGGGGCAATGTTCTTGATTCTTTTTCCGATGGACAATGGCTCTTTCATAATCCTTTAATTCCTCATTAAGAATATTTTTTTCGCCAAACTTGTTTTTTAATAGGAAAACCGCAAATGGTAATCCCAGTGCATAGCAAATGACCAACTCCCCTGCGCCAACTGTGAGGGCGTTGTAACCAAATGCTACCCAACTAAAGTTTTGGAAACCAAAACCAACATCACTGAAACAAGCCAATTCAACCCCCACAACCAGAGCGTTAAATAGCACAGGCGCCATTGGAACCAAAAATGGAATATCTTTGATTCTAACATTTCTTAATAAATAAGAAACCACTGCTGCCAACAAAGTAGCAACAGAACCAAAAATCAATCCACCGGTCCAAACGGACTGGCCAGGTTTGCAAGAAAACATCCCAAAGTTAATCCCGGTATGGCCGCAGGAGTAAAACATAGGCAAAACCGTTAAAAATTCTGAGATGCGAAATTGCACCGGACCATACGCCAAGTTCAGCGATGACGCAAGCAGTGTTAAGACGGCATAAATAGCCGCTATGACAGCAGCCTGCACCAAATAGCGAATACTTTTTGTCGATGCAGTGTTCAATATTAAATTCCTCCGTAGTATTTTTTTAGGTCAGGAGTTTGCGACTGACCGCGCTGTTTAGCACGGACTTATCATACTCTTTCTTTTCCGTAAAATCAACCACTGATTTTTTATTTGTAAGAAAAACCAAATGATGAACTGATTTTAAAAGACAAAATACCCTTTCATCACTTCGATTTTAGTGTTTTTTTTTTTTGCCAAAACTTTATGAAAACTTAACACTTTATCTACTGCGAATCATATAAAAAACACTGAATTTATATACTTTAAACAAATTTGTAAAAACGCTGCCTTTCTGTTAAGAGAATTGAGGTTTCGCAAAAATATAAAAGAAATATTAATGTTTTATATGAAATTAATGTTGTTGATTATTTTCGCTCAACAAACAATTGACGTTCTAAAATAAATGTGGGAGAATAAGAGTTGCTTTTTAGAGTAAACTTTACATATTTGATTACCTTTTTATGAAAGGATCGACCATAATCATGCAAAGCGGAATGATTTTACGAGCATTGAGAAAAGCCAAAAACTTAACGCAAAGCGATGTAGCCCCTCTATTAAAAACTTCACGCCAATATTATTCTGATTATGAGTGTGAAAAGTTTGAGCTTCCATTGCACCATTTGGTTTTTTTGGCGGATTATTATCATGTATCAACTGATTACTTATTGGGTAAAACCAATATCAAAACACCATATCAGGCAAAATAATAACAGTAAAAGTAACAAAAAGCAGGTTCTATATGGAACCTGCTTTTTGTACATCTTTTTAATTATGAAGAAATTATGAATAAAAATAAAATAATATATTGAAAAATCCATTAAATTGTATTATCATAAAACATGCAAAGCAATTGTTTTTGCATGAAACATTGAGGATAATATGGTAACTTGCCATATTGTATATAAGACCAAAGCAGCATAGAATCAAATTTTATGCACTGCGGTTACGGCTAATTTGTAAAAAGAATAGAGGTATTATTTTATGCAATTAGCTGAGCGTTTGAAACGCGAACGAAAAGAATGGTTTGGTAATCCTATTGGAGATTTATGCGGCTCGTTGGTAACCACATTTGCACTGATTCCGGAGGTAATCGGTTTTATGATTGTTGTGGGACTGCCGCCTTATATGGGACTGTTTACCTGTATATTCCTAACCATTATTACTTCCTTTTTAGGCGGATGTCCGGGTCTTGTTTCAGCAGGGGCCGGCTCTACAGCACTGGTACTTAGCGGACTGATTTCTCAATACTTTAACAATGGTCATCCTGAGTACATTTTGCTTCCATTTTTTTTAGCCGGTATTATTATGGTCATTTTAGGTGTATGCCGGTTTGGTGGTTTGGTAAAATATATACCAACTTCCGTTATGAACGGTTTTGTCAACGGCTTTGCCACAGTTATTTTTATTTCCCAGGTAAAATTATGTATCGGTAAAAGCTGGGGAAACCTATATCTTAATTGCAGTAGGTATTGCAATTATTTATTTGTTCCCTCTTCTGAAAAAAACGCGTGTTTTTCCTGAAAAGGGTCCCCTCTTCGCTTGTTGCTCTTATTTTAATTACTACATACACGTTAGCATCCGGCAGCAGCGTAGAAAAAAAGTAGGAAGCATGGGTTCTGTTTCTTTTAGTTTCGAACATTTCGGACAATTATTTACAAATATCTCCGGTGTATTTACAACAGAGTGTCTTGTGGCTATTTTGCCAACTGCTTTTTCAATTGCTCTGGTAGCCATTGCTGAATCCTTGTTAACAGCAAGATTGTTGGAAGAAGAAAACGGTGTAAAAAGCCGTAATAACCGTGAATGTATCGGATTGGGTATTGGCAATATTGCATGCAGTATGTTGGGAGCAGCTCCCGGCTGCGGTATGATTGCTATGGCGGTTACCAATCAAAAATCAGGCGGTAAAGGCCGACTTTCTACATTTTTAATTGGTATCTTTATGGCAATTCTTTTATTCAGCCTTGGATGGTTTATGGAATTAATTCCGCTGGCTGCATTAATCGCTGTTATGTTCACCGTATGCTTTGGCACAATTAAATGGCCTACCTTATACAAAATGCATACATATCCTATTAAAGATACTGTCATTATGCTGATGACTGCTATTGTAGTTGTGGCAACGGAAAAACCTGGCATACGGCGTTATTTTCGGCATGATTCTTTATGGTTTTGTTTGTTTGGGAAAACGATTCTTAAACAGAACATGGCTGATTATCACATCATTTATACTAGCGGCCGCATCCGCTGCGGTATGTTGGATTAGCTGGGGAACAGTTGTTGCCTTTGGGGTTGCCGCCATTGGTATGTGTTTGGCATCTATTGCAAGAAATGAATTTGACACAAAAAAGAAAAACAAATTCCTGCTACCATTGCAATTGTGGTGTGCGGTCTTGTAGCGGCTTGTTCCCTTGCATTTATTATTGTAGGCTCTTGTATACCGGATACATTTCCATGGTTTTCATTAAGTTATTTGGGCCACTAATAAATTTATAAAATGTAACTGTAATAAAAAGGACTTTCTAAATAGAAAGTCCTTTTTGCGTTATTGTGAAAAAAGGCAGCCCCATATATTCTAAAAGAGCAAACTCCCGTATTGCCCTATCATCTTCCTGACTATACCAAACCGCCGTTCCCCGTAGTTTTTTCTGAGTCCCTGTGACTTGAACACTTTCACTAAAAATACCGGAAATGCGTTATTTTCATGCCTTCCGCAAATAAAAAGACCCTGTGCAGAGCCTATTTCAACTCTACACTGAGTCGTTTTTCTATCTTTCTTAGGTAATATCCGGGTGCCCTTTTGGGGATATTCCGGAGTACCTTTCGTCAGTGATATTAAGTTCTGGGTGTAGCGTTGGAGTTATACATTGCGTCCAACACTTCTTGCGTTGCAATACCTGAAGTGGAAAATCCATTTAATAATTGGAAATCTTTTACCGCCTGCATAGTCCCATCATCAAATGTACCGTTTACAGTTGTAAACATATAACCTAATTCATGCAATCGTTCTTGCATAAGTGTTACCGCTTCTCCGGAACTGCCGTACTGTAAAGTACCGGCATTTGCTACCGCATCCGGCTTGGTAACCGTACCTTGAGCGCTTGATGTATTTGAAGAAGGTGTCTCTGCCGGCGTTTCACTGGAAGTGGTATCAGCTGCAGAGGAAACATCTGATTGAGAAGAACTGTCGGAGGTGTCCTTTTTCGATTCTTTGGTTACAAATAACTCAGGATACACATGTTTCAACATGGTTGTAACGGTATCTAACATCGTATTTCCTTGACGCTGCATCAGAGAAGGCTCCATTTCATAGACACGTCCGTTTTTTACTGCATCTAAATTTTTAAAGTCTTCCGATTGTTCCAGCTGTTCTTTTACACCTGCTGCACAAAAAATATAATATGGATTTGCAACCAGAAGATTATTGATATCTATTTGATTATTTAACTCATTGCCAAAACTATTGAAAAACCCTGCATAGCTAATCAAACTGCCAAACAAAGAATTTCCCGTAGCTACATGTCCTTCTAAATCATACAGATAACAAGCAGTATACTGTGTTCCGGTTGATGGCACTAATCGTGTAATATCATCCAATGTATAGAATACATTATCACATGCCTTTTCACCTTTCGTATAACCCGTATTACCGCCTACCATTGCAGACCCTACTTCTCGGTACAAGCGCTTACAATCGTCTCTGCTTTTTGCCGGAGAAATAGCAAGTACCTGAATGCCTTGTGCCTCTAACGCTGCAGTTTGCTGCTCTGTGGGTGCTGCATCTACCAATACCAACGTTACACCTAAGTTTTTCATCTCCTGGACATCATCAATGGTAAGATTAGGAAGTATCGATAAATCTTCTTGCGTACAATCTTCGCTTTTTGCTTTTAAGGTCGCCTCAAAACCACCCGTTAAAATTACATCCGCTATGTTTTGAGACAAAAAAACCGCAACTCCTGTAGGCTGACTGTTCAAGGTAACTCCATTAATTGTAATAGGATAATCATTTTTTGCAACACCTTCACTGATATCGCTGCTTCCGCAGCCTACAAACATCATTGCTGTGATAATAGTAACCAATCCCAGTGCCAAAAATCGCTTCCAAATTTTCATGCTGGTTCCTCCTATCTGGGGGCTATTTCGACTTTGTTTGACACAATAGTATCAAATATACGACTATTTGTAAAGATTGTCTGTTAAGCATTTCTTCCCAATTTTATTTTTGCTTCGGCTGAATTCATAAATTGACGTGCACAACGAGGTGACCGTCCTCCTCGGGCAATTGCCCATTGCTCGGCACCTTGCTTTAATTGATCTATATATTCTTCCAAACCACGCTGTTTTGCCAGTTCTTCTACAATCGCCAAATATTTTTTCTTTGCTTGGCAAGCTAAAATTAACCGATAAACCGAAACGATCCGCCAAAAGATAAACTTTCCTGAATGGTGTCTCCGCGATGAATTTCGTCCCCATCTCGGTCAGAAAATGTTTCCCGTACCAAATGTCTGCGATTGGATGTTGCATAAATTAAGGTATTCTCAGGTCTTTGCTGCAACGCCGCCTTCCAACACCGCTTTTAAAGACGCATAAGTATCATCCTGGTGCGAAAAAGATAAGTCATCAATAAAAATAATAAATTTCATTGGCAAATAAGCAATCTGTGCTACCAAATCAGGAAAATCCATCAAAAATTCTTTTGGCATTTCTATCACACGCAACCCTTTGTGTGTAATATTGATTCAGAATTGCTTTAATGGTTGAAGATTTTCCGGTACCCCTGTCTCCATATAGTAAGCAATTATTAGCAGGCAATCCGTTCAAAAAAAAAAAGATTCTGTATTATCAATTACCAACTGGCGTGGTTCCTCATATTCCTTTAAATCTGACATTTGAGTCTTGTCAGGATATTCTACAGGAATAATGGTATGATTCCTCCAAATAAACGCACGATATTTTGCAAATATACCGCATCCATGTTCACGGTAAAATTTGGTGAGCTTTGCAACTACAGCATCAGGCGTTCCACAAAGATATTCATTGCATGCCCCTGTGTTCCAATGAGGAAGATTCAAACACTTCAATTCCTCTCGAAATGCACAAGAATCTAAAACATCTTGCGGAGTAAGCGCTGCAGCCTCTGTTAAAATAGATAAATCTCTTTTGGCAGCTTCTGTTAAACCAAGAGGAAGCATATCCGTACCTTCTGCAGCCTTGAGAGAAAACGGATTTTGATGATATAAAATTGCTTGTGTCATAGCCTGTGCAGATGTGTCCAATGCACTTTCCTTTGCCAAAACTTGTACAAAATTTCCCCAAGCAATAACAAATTCTTTTGCATTGGTGCAGGCAGCCCATAGCAATTTATATAAAGCATTCGGTACTGACTGCTGAAGGATACTGTTGTACACAGACAGTGACGCCAATTTTAATGCAATTTCTGAAGCTTGTCTCATATGAATAACTCCTCTTTATCTACAACATTTTATAAAATATATTGTACTCTCTTTCACAAAACAGTGTCAACTGTCTTCCGATTCAATACTTGACAATGCTATTTTTCCCCGTATAGAATAAGATGTACTGTAATCATGTTATTTCATCACTATTTTCTACACTAGAAAATAAGGTGAACCGTAGATAACAGTATCTTATTTGATGTTTGGAGATGTACCCAAGTGGTTGAAGGGTCCGCACTCGAAATGCGGTAGGTCGGGCGTTCCCCGGCGCGAGAGTTCAAATCTCTCCATCTCCGCCAGACTGAGTCTGGACGCAAGTCGCGTTCCGGACTCAGTTTTTTATTACCTTAGCGCTCGCGTCCAAGTGGGTATCTATTTCGTACACTCACATAGGCTGAACCCAGACACACGTCGTGTTCTGAGTTCAGCTTTTTCTTCTTGTTCTTTGCCTACATTTAAGGCGGATATCAAAAATATCCAAGAATCTCTGCATATAGGCTACGTTGGCTGTTTCTATTTTTGTTACTTTTTTTATTCTATCTTACAGTGTTACGATATCTGGTTAAAGCAGAATACCATTTGTAATTTCAATCAATCTCTTTCGTTTATGAATTGGTCTGTAATAAAATAAAAATTTTATTTTATATCATTATGATCCAGTCACACATATTTCCGTTACATTTTCCAATTTGACCTCTGTAAAATCATCGCGCAATGCAATGATAGCTTCATGTAGCTCTGTTAAATGAACTGATTGGAAGACTTTTATTATATGTATGTGAAGATTTCACACCTAACCGTGTGTGAAATCTCAAATTATATTTAACTGTGATTAATGAAAAGGAATGAAAAATATGAAACATAACGAAAAAGAAAGTCGATTAAAACAACTTTTGACTAAAAAATATTGCGATATTGTCTACAGCAATAACGGTGTGCATTGCCGTAGCAATCGCGATACCTCTTTGTGTATTGTCAGAACAAACACCACCGGTCAGCAACGAAATGCCTGAAACCTCTTCCTATGTTATAACAGAAACCTTGAGTGAAGAAAGCGTAGAAAGTATCGAATCCGTTGCAGACAGTTCCTCTCAAGAAGAAAAACTCAGAACATTCCGAGTCCGTTCAAGAACAGTCGTTACAAAATACTGTAGAACAGAATTTTTTCTACAGAGGAAAGCACTGCAAAAATACAGCCTTGTACACATCTATATACTAAAAACGTAATACCTGCTACGTGTTCATCACAGGGATATACCGTACACACCTGTCAAAAATGCGGCAGCAGCTATACCGATTCTTATGTTGCTCCACAACATGACTACGGAAAATATCTTTGCATTTATTGTGATAAACCCGACCCCCACTATGAACCCTTACTATTCATTAATGGCCTGGATGGCAAAAACATCGGACGTACACAGATGAAAACGGAGAATATGTTTGGGTGTATAACAGCGGAAATGCAACATACAAGGTAACCTGTAATACTATGGGAAGCCGTTATATCGTAGAATATGAAGGAAGAGACGAATCCTTAAACCTTGGCTTTTACAATGACGCGGATTTTATAGACAGCTATTACCAGCTTGGAGGAATACCGGGAAGAGCCATATTATCAAAAGAAACAATTACAATACCATCTCTCCCACTGTTCAACGACTACCCAGCTGAATACGGAAACTTTAAGTACAGTTTCAGCAACAGACTGGATGATACGTTCAATGTAATACAACGTGAACTATTATCTCCTCTCGGATTAAATCTCCATATGTTCGGTTTCAAATTATTATAACCATAATAAAATATAGAGAATTCACCTTTTTCTCTTAACGCATAGTAACCAGCCACTCTAACAATTGTCGTAATACCAGTGTTGAAAATAAACTCAAAATTCATCTTGTCTACACCGAAAAACCGTAACTTCAATTCCGAATCCATACCAAATTTTCTGCTGTTTTTATCCATAAATATCTATATTTTATTATATGGCATTGATATAAAAAAATTTGTGACCTGTAATTCTTGTCCATTTACAAACACCACTCTCATATCTGCAAAAACACTCTATTATACGCTCCCGGAAATATATTTATAACCTACTTATTTTGCAGTATCAATACAAATATCAAATCTATAAAACGCATCTTCGTACGAATTTCTTAAATATAGTATCTGATAGTCTTTTTTGCTTCCCGTATTTACAATCATACAGAATACATATTCTATCTTTTTAATAAAGAAAAGACTATGAATCCTTTATTAAAATATTCACAACCCCCAATTTATCTTTTAACGCGCTCGTCAACATAAAAATTAATTGTTATAATCCTATCACATACAGCCCTAATTTACTAAATTTGACAAGACATATATCATGCTATATTATAATAATGAAATATATTATGTAGGAAAAGTTATGGAGAAAAAATTATTAAAACGTTCCCTGAGTTTTGCTATGATGATTGCTGTAGTATTCTCTACTATAATTGCAAGTTCATTTATCAAAGCGAACGCTGCTGAAACAGAAAAAGCAGTTACCTTAACCCAAGGAGAAAATACTTCTCAACACGATACAGTACAGGAAGCTGTGGCCGCAGTTGCCGCCGACAATACACAGGCTGTAATTACACTAAATAAGGATTTTGAAGGTGCCGGTGCTGTAGTGAAAAAAGATCAAAACATTGTATTTAACTTAAATGGTTTTACCTGGAATATCAACTCATTAGTTGGTTCATCCGGTACTGAAACCAATGGTGTTCAATTGCTACAAGGTTCTACTGTTACAATTGAAAATGGAACATTAACCTCAAAAACCGCAAAATTACTAATCCAAAACTACTGTGACCTAACAATTCGCAATGCTACACTTTCCGGTCAAGATAATTTGACTGAGATCATCGTTTCAAATAATAATGGATCCACCGTTATTACAGGCAACAGTGCCGTTCAAGCTGCTGCGGGCGGAATCGCTTTTGACTCTGACAAATGGGGCGGTTATCAAGGCGGTAACGTTACTTTAGAAAATGGACAAGTGATTGGTAACGTGAACGCTACTAATGGCGGAAAAATTTCACTAAATGGCGGTACTGTTACAGGAGATGTAATTGCATCTAACTATACATACCAAGGTAATGAAAAAACTCCTGCAAATATTGTAATTGATGGAGCAACTATTAACGGAAATGTAACCGCTCAAAACATCGGAAATATTAGTATTTCCAGTGGTACTGTTACAGGATTGGTAAGTTCAGAAAGCACTTCACCAGTTGCTGTAACCGGTGGTGTATTCCACACAACTCTAGGAGAAAACGTTGATACTTCTGCTGCTGAGTACGTAGCTTCTATCGAAAGCAATGGTCAAATAAAAACTGTTGTAGGTAAGACTGATTTTGATGCTGCTGTACAATCATTAAAATCCGGTGAAACTATTAACATTCAAGTTGTACCAGAAAACAGTACCCTTACAATTCCGGAAGGTGTTACTGTTACAAATAAAACCAACAATAACATTGTGGTAAATGGCAATGCACTAAATTCCGGTGAAAATATCACAATTCAACCAGAACAACCAGAACCTACTCCTACACCAGACCCGGAACCTACACAAAACCCGAAAGATAACAATAACATGACAGAATCAAATAACAACGGACAAAACGGTTCATTAACATCACCTCAAACAGGAAATAATTCCTCTAGTATTCTTTATATTTCTCTTGCTTTTGCTTCTGCAGCATTGTTAACGATTGTATCTTTCACTATCAGAAAAATGAGTAAATCTAAATAATTAAAATAAAAAAACCCGGTGAATTCACCGGGTTTTTTATTTTACTCTATGTTATACAATTGTTCTTATCATAATATCTATATTGACTAAACAGATAGTACAAAACTAGTTTAATTTATAGATTATTGTTACGTTTTCTTCTTTGAATATAAACGTAGACGCCAATTAAAACTGCACCTGCTATTAACATAACTGAAGACAAAAATATAATATTTGTATTATCGCCTGTCTGAGGACTATCATTCGAATTATCTTCGCTTGTTTGTTCTTCCTGTGGAGCAGAAGGTATCATCTCTCCTGTTGATGCAAGAATAGTCTGTTCCTTCGTAATTTCCTGTGTCAGCGCCTCGTCCTGAAAATATTTTCCGCAACGCTGGCAGTACCAGTAAGCAATATTTCCCGGTTCCGTTGCGGTAGGCTCTTTTGCATCGGTCTTTACTATTTCATGCCCCAATGCTGCTATTTCTGTTCCTATTGTAAGTTCCTGTTGACCTGCTTCGTCTGCAAAATTCTTACCGCAGGTTTCACAATGCCAGTACTCTAAACTTCCCAGTGCAGTACAAGTTGCGGATATGCCATCATGCTTGATTAAACTATGAGTCCCTGATATATCGGCGTTTGTATTACTGTACGCACTTACAGGTGTATCTGACTGATTACAGGTTGCATATTTGTTTACTTTATAAACATCTCCGCCGTTCAATACCGGATAATTATCTTTTTGCCTCGCCATTGTCTAAATTTTGTTTCCATATTAAATTGGTCTGATCTCCATTCAAAAAGCCATGCAACTTCACCGGAGGAAAACTGCTCTGTTGTTTTTCCTCCGTTTTCATTTTCCACATCAGAAACGTAATATGTATTTTCTACAATAGATTTGTCTGTACGACCTCCTACCACCGGATTCGCGTCAGAGCTACTACTTGTATAATTTCCTATATTGTAGCAAAACTCGACTGTTCCGTTGTCGTTAATCTGTCCACAAATACCACCTACATACCCATACCCAATATTGCTTATATCCGCAATGTTATAGCAGTATGCAATTGTTCCGCTGCTGTAGCCAGTGATACCTCCTGTCTCCGAATTTCCAACAACGCCGCCTTCATTATAGCTATTTGTAATACTACCTTTTCTTCCGGTATTTCCAACAATGCCGCCAACGTTTTGGTTTGTTCCATTTACAATACCGGTATTGTAGCAATTTCGAATTGTGCCTGCTCTACTATATGCTCCACAGGTTCCGGCAATACCACCTACGGAATCATATGAGCCTCCCTTGCCAATGACATTGCCAATATTATAACAATTTTCGACAGTACCGTAACAACTTCCGACAACTCCGCCAACCGCATCGTTTCCTCCCGTTACCGTACCGCTATTATAACAATTTTCCAACACCATTTCGCTGTGTCCAGTTACACCTCCAACTGTATTGACATCCCCTGTGACCGCTCCGGTGTTATAACAATTCTGTATAGTAGAGTAACTATATCCGGCTATGCCTCCAATTTTATTTTGACCAATAACCGTTCCTGTATTATAACAGTTAATCACGCTTCCTGTACCATTGCGTCCAACAATACCACCTACATAATCGTGTGCACATAAATAACTGTTTACAATGCCCAAGTCCTGAATTGTGCCTGTACTCTGAGCAAACAGTCCTTGATAATCATCATTAGTGTTATTGATATAAAGCCCAATAATCGTTTTTCCGTTACCATAAAATGTACCGGAATAGTTATTTCCATTAGTTCCGATAGGTATCCATTGCTCAGGTGTTCCGCCGGTATAGGTACCGTCTTCATTAAAAGTGATACCGGGATTCAAATCAATATCCGACATCAGTATACCGCAAATTGCAGTTTCTCCTTCGTTTACTTTTTGCAGCAAAAGCTTTTAAATCTTCTGCATTTGCTATTTGGTAAGGATCTTCTGTTCCTTTGCCGCCGGAAAAATTCGCAGATGTTATTTCAGCCGGAATACTTTCCGATTCGTAACCCTCAGCCAATACAACAGTGGGAAATAGGCCAATCATAAACATACAAGACAACAGTATCGCCAATACTTTATTTTGTACCCTTTTTTTCACAAAAAACCTCCCTTTTCATTAATTAATATATTGCTATGTTACTAAAAAATTGTATATTTTGCAATAATATTTGAGAATAAACTATATAAAATTAAACATTTTGTATATAAATTAATTTATATGTAAGGTATTCTGCAATACCTCCAAAAATTTTTGCGCAGCTTTTGTAAATACTTGATACTTTTTCCATGCTATTTTAAGCTCGGCCGTTAAAACAGGTTCAAACGGCAGGAAACACAAATTGCTGTTTCCTGAAGTATTCAACAAGCCATCTAAGCAAAGTGCTGCTCCCATACCTTCTTCAACCATTAAAGAAGCATTGTAAATTAAATTATACGTACCAACAATATGCAACTTTTCAAATTCATATCCAAGCCACCCTGACAATTCATTTTGTATTAGCGCCTGTCTTGAACTTAAAAGACGTACATTTAACAAATCATTCGGTTTAATGCATTCCAGTTTTGCTAACGGATCATCCTTGCGCACCAATAATCCCCATGTATCCGCCATAGGAAGTTTTAAATAATCATATTTTTTAGACTCAATATTTCCTACAAACAGACCAAAATCAATTAAACCCTTATCAAGACGCTCAGAAACATCTTCCCCATTTCCACTAAATAAATGATATCGAATATTTGGATATCGATTGTGCAGTGTTTTAATTGCTTTGGCAATCAAATGAACCCCTGTGTTTCCCCGGCTCCAATATAAATATTGCCCTCTACCACATCATCGGACGTCATCAACTCTGCTTCGGTTTTATCTGCTAAATCCACAATTTCTTGCGCTCTCTTTCGAAGAAACATACCTTCTTCCGTAAGTGTTATTTTCTTTTACCCCTTAAAAAAGTGTTTTTCCAAGCTGTACTTCCAAATCCATAAGCTGTTTTGATAACGTCGGCTGTGTTACATGTAAACTTTCGGCCGCCGCTGTAATATTCTCTTCCCTTGCCACAGCAAGAAAATATCTTAATACACGCAGTTCCATTGTCTCACCTTCTTTTTTTGTTTTATTGTATGTCTCATATCCATTCCTGTCAACTATGATAAACTATAATAAATAAGTATTTGCTATCTATCATCCATGAGGATTATAATTATCTTGTAAGGAGGCAGATGCATGGAACATCATAAAACGGAACAAGATGTAAAGAAAAATTTAGAAGACATTGGTTTCTCTGAGCAGGAAATTTTATTGTTTTTTCAATATCGGCCGGAGGAACAACTGAATTTTTTAAACAGACATCGAAAAAAATTGTTGGAACAAATTCACAAAGACCAACACCAACTGGAATACCTTGACTATCTGCTATACCATATCAAGCAAAAAGGAGCTGTTCACATGAGTTTTAACATGTATGTACCTACCAGATTTGTATTTGGTAACGGAAGACTTTCGGAATTATCTCAATATAAAATGCCTGGCAAAAAAAAAGCAATGATTGTAACCACAAACGGAACATCCGTTTTTTAAAAATGGAACCTATGATAACACAGTCGAACAATTAAACAAAGCAGGTGTTGCATCTGTGCTATTCAACGAAGTACAGGCAAACCCTTTAAAATCTACAGTGATGAATGGTGCTGCGTTTGTAAAGGAAAATCAGTGTGACTTTATCGTTGCATTGGGCGGCGGCAGTGTTATGGATGCTGCCAAAGCGATGGCATTTATGGCCACCAATCCGGGTGACCTATGGGATTATATTGTGGGCGGAAGCGGAAAAGGTCAGCCCATGCAGGAGAAACCGCTCCCCATTGTATGTATTACAACAACCGCAGGCACCGGTTCTGAAGCAGACCAATGGGGCGTCATCAGCCATGATGAACGAAATGAAAAATCGGATTTGGCGGTTGGGACGAACTATTCCCTGTTCTTTCTATTATCGACCCGGAGTTGATGAAAACTGTCCCTCCAAAATTTACGGCATACCAAGGCTTTTGACGCATTATTCCACGCTACGGAATGCTACATTTCCAAAGGTGCAAATATGATGAGCGATATGTACGCATTGACTGCAATTGAAAATATCGCATCTTACCTTGCACGCGCAGTAAAAGACGGAAATGACATAGAAGCACGCGAACATGTTGCTTTTGCAAATACCCTTTCCGGCATTGTTATGACCATCTGCAGTACCACAGCGGAACATTCCATTGAACATGCAATGAGCGCATTTCACCATGAATTGCCTCACGGAGCAGGTCTGATTATGATTTCCAAAGCATTTTATGAATTCTTTATTGAGCACCACGCTTGTGATGAACGTTTTATCAAGATGGCGCAAGTAATGGGAATTCCAAATGCAAATAAACCGGAAGATTTTATTATAGCCCTTGTAAATTTACAGAAGGCATGCGGTGTAGAGCAATTAAAAATGAGTGAATACGGCTTTACCCCAGATGAATTTGAAGCAATTGCGGCTAATGCAAAAGAAACCATGGGAGGTTTGTTCTTAGCAAACCCTTGCGAGCTGCCGCACGAAGGTTGTGTGGAAATTTTAAGAAAGTCCTACCAATAAGAGGAACATTTATGCAACTGCAAGAATTTTTAAACAAATTAAACGCAGGGGAACACGGTATATACCGGGTCAGAAGTGCATCAATTTATGCACAAAGCAGCACAGGAAGCACTGAAATTAACCGCTCAATTAAACAACAGTTATCATACCCCCGATGAAATTCGTCAGATTTTTTCAACAATCATTGGGAAACCTGTGGATAATACATTTGGATTATTCCCCCTTCTACACAGACTGCGGTAAAATATCAGAATTGGAAAACATGTGTTTATCAATATGGGCTGTAAATTTCAGGACCAGGGCGGTATTACCATTGGGGATGAAACGCTCATTGGGCATAATGTAGTATTGGCAACATTAAATCATGATTTCAACCCTGCAAAACGCAGTGATATCATTCAAAGCCCATTCATATCGGAAAACAAAGTGTGGATTGGCTCTAATTCAACTATTTTACCCGGCGTTACCATTGGGGATGGAGCAATTGTTGCAGCCGGTGCCGTTGTTGCCAAAGATGTACCCCCCAAATACCGTTGTGGGAGGTGTTCCCGCAAAAATAATCAAACGTTGTTTGGAGGAAAAAATATGAATCCAAAAAAGAATTGAGTCAATTCCCTCTGGGGGATAAAAATGACGCGTTTGCAAAGTATTTTGTCGGACAAAGTTATTTACATATGCTCTCTACCCAACAAATTGCAATTGCAAATGTAACCTTTGGGCCCGGGTGCCGTAACCACTGGCACATTCACCGCGCCAAAAGTGGCGGAGGACAAATTTTATTGGTTACTGCAGGCCATGGTTATTACCAAGAATGGGGTGAAAAGGCCAGAGAACTTCATCCCGGTGATGTAGTGAATATTCCCGCCAATGTAAAACACTGGCACGGCGCTGCACCTGACAGCTGGTTTGCTCATCTGGCTGTCGAGGTTCCGGCAGAAAACGGAAGTACGGAGTGGTGCGAACCTGTAGCAGAGCACGAATACAACAAACTCAAATAGGTGAATGTATGAAACAAATTTGTGCCGGCATCTTAATCGGTATTGTTATGCTGATGACCTTGTCTGCTTGCAGTAATATAGATTCATCCTTTTCACAAGTTGTGTCTGAACAGAACAGTACCCAAGGAGACAACACCATGCAGGAATATACCAATTCGTTAGAACGTCAACAGAATGCTAATGCATTCACTATCAAAATTTCTGTAAATGGAACAGAGCTTACTGCTGTCTTAGAAAACAACGTTACCACCAGAGCATTGGTGGAACAAATGCCCATGACGCTTTCCATGCGTGATTTATATGACAGAGAGATATGTTACAACTACGGTACAGGTGCATTTCCTACAGAAACATTAAGGGAACGGCTCCTATGAAGTAGGAGACATTATCTACTGGCCGACAGCAGGCAGCTTTGTCATTCTGTATCGGCAAAACGGAGAACAATTCAGCAGGCAACATCTGGGTCATATTGAATCCGGGGTGGAGGTATTTGAAACAACCGGAAATACAGATGTGACCTTTGAATTGATGAATTAAAGAAGGAGGATACCCATGGCCAAAGTAACTGCAGGAAGAGAGCAATTAGGGGATTTTGCACCCCAAATTTGCTCAATTAAACGATGATGTGTTATTTGGAGAAGTTTGGTCCCGGGAGGAACAACTTTCCGCCAGAGATAGGAGCATTGTGACAGTAACCGCACTGATGGCAAGCGGTGTTCTGGACAGCTCTTTACAATTTCATATTCAAAATGCGAAAGCATGCGGTGTAACAAAAGAAGAAATGGCAGAAATACTGACCCATGCCGCTTTTACGTAGGATGGCCAAAGGCGTGGGCAGCGTTTCGATTTGCCAAAGAAATTTATAAGGAAAATGAATGATGAAACAAAACGTATTAGTAATCTCTACAAGTCTTAGAAAAACAGTAACTCTGAAATTCTTGCAAAAAGAATTTGAAAAGGAGCCAAAAGCGGCCGGAAATACCGTTGAATTTATTTCACTGGCAAATAAGCAAATAGGATTTTGTATCGGCTGTCTTAGCTGCTTAAAAAGCAAGAAATGCTTTATGAAAGATGATGCTGCAAACATTGCTGAAAAAGTACAACATGCTGATGTGATTGCATTTGCAACACCAATTTATTATTATGAAATGTGCGGACAAATGAAGACTCTTTTGGATAGGATGAATCCTCTTTATACGTCCGAATATGCATTTCGAGATATCTATTTATTAACAACTGCGGCAGAAAATGATGAAAGCGCAATGGACGGCGCTGTGAAAGGAATGCAGGGCTGGATTGATTGTTTTGAGCAAGCAAGGCTTGCCGGCGTCATACGCGGAGTTGGTATCAGCGATGCGGGAACTGCAAAAGAACATACCGCATTGCTGCAAGAAGTTTATACTATGGGAGCATCTATTTCCTAACCTATTTTGATAGGTCGGCTGTACAGAACTTTCTGTACAGCCTTTTTATTTCAAAAACATACTGATTATTTTTTAACGATATATTTATAAAGTTTAGTCATTACCATATTGAGATTTCTAATTTTGTGTGATATACTGGATAATACAAAATAAAAAATCGGGATGTAGCTCAGTTTGGTAGAGCGCTGTGTTCGGGACGCAGAGGCCGCGTGTTCAAGTCGCGTCATCCCGACCATTCAGCTGAACCCGGACGCAACTTGCGTTCCGGGTTCAGCTTTTTATTTTGCCGTATTACTTGTGCCTACGGCGGGTATCTTTTGGCAGTGTAAACCTAAATAAGATTTTGAACATAAAACCCTTTTCTTTTAAGAGAGAAATATATTCCAACATAAGCACAGATAAGTGGAGATAACTTCCGATTTTCAACTGATGTTCTCACTCTATTATCTATTTTACTCGTTAGCGATTGTATTCACTCTATAGGTTTATGTAAATAACTTTATATCTCATTTTGATGACAAAAGTATGTTTGAAACAGAAGTGCACAAACTATCTTTGATAAAGAATTTAAGAAAACTTCATGGTTTCATCATAGAAAAACAATTATCTATTGTACCTTGAAGAAGGAACATTCCAAATCTATCACATAACATCGTATCAGAAAGGAATTCTATTTTTTATATGAATCTTCATATAAAACCAATTTCGGCAGAGAACAAAAAGAGGCGTTGCAGCTTAATGTAAAAACGGAACAATCCTCATTCATTGAACCGGTTTCCCAATGTATACAGGAAGCGGAACAACTGGATTTATGGAACCCTGTTGCCATTTATCACGGTACTGATATGATAGGATTTGCTATGTATGGCTTTTTTCCCTTATGAGGATACACACATGGCCGTGTTTGGCTGGACCGCTTTCTAATCGATAACAGATATCAAGGAAAAAGGATATGGAAAGGCGGCACTCAAACTGCTGATTACTCGTCTATTTTGTGAATATCAATGTAATACTATATATCTAAGTTTATATCAGCAAAATAAACACGCCTATCATCTTTATACCTCGTTTGGTTTTTCAAGAAAATGGTGAAAAAAGACGTCAACGGGGAAACTGTTATGTGTTTACAGAAGAATCACGAGTCTGTCAGACAACTCAACGAAATATCCGGATAAAGTTAACGTAATTTTAATAAAAATAGTATTTACATCATATATGCAAATAGCTATACTATAAGAAAATAAAACAGGAGGCTACAATATGAAAGTAACAAGCACAGGAATCTTACATGGTGTTATCTCAGACGAATACGGTAAACGCGGCACACAATTCAACGCGCATGGTATGCCTACCTATTCTCTCCCCCTATCCATTCAGGATGCGCCTGCAGGAACAGTTTCTTATGCAATTGTATTAGAAGATAAAGACGCTTATCCTGTTAGCGGCGGTTTTGTATGGATTCACTGGACGGTAGCAAACTTAACACGTACTGAACTGGAGGAAAAAACGAGAGTATTTCCGCGACAGATTTTGTACAAAGGGGCAAACAGTTGGATGAGTGTTCAGGGCGGCCAGCAAAGCCGAAAAGAATCCAGTTATTACGGAGGTATGTGCCCTCCCCGATGCTACCCATTTATACGAATTGCATGTGTTTGCATTGGATACAAAAATTACAACTGGAAAACGGATTTTTATTTAAATGAACTATATAAACAAATGGACGGGCATATTTTAGAGCAATGCACCATCAAAGGAACCTACGATAATTAATCCAATACCGTAAGACTTCTAAAACAGAGGTCTTATTTTTTTTCAGAAAGGAGGAAATCTACCATGCCATCCGTTCCTAAAATTGGTATGCGCCTAATCAAAACGGCAGTTGCAGTTTTTCTATGTTTTTTAGTGGATTTCTTCCGTGACGGAGGTACGCCTTTTTATTCGGCAATTGCCGCAATTCTCTGCATGCAGCCTGAACTGGGCAGCAGTTTAAAAGTAGGAAAAAGAAAGAATCATTGCAACCATCATTGGCGGTATTGTGGGTATGGCCATGCTGGCATTTGAACGTTATGCCGTTCCTATTGAACCTGTTTTTGGTACGTTATTTGGTCATCAGTATTATGGTTATTATTCTAATGTACATTACTGTTTTGCTAAAAAAACCAAGCTGTGCCTATTTAACATGCGTTGTATTTATGAGTATCGTTATTTCTCATGTTGCAGATGCCAATATTTATGTCTTTGCCCTCAACCGTATCCTTGATACCTTAATCGGTATTTTTATTGCCATTGTGATTAATGCCATTCATATTCCTCATCGCAAAGAACAAGGACTTTTGTTTGTATGTGACTTAGACCATAATTTGCTGTCAAAAACGGAGATATCAGTCAACACTCAAAAATTCACTTTAAGCCGTTTATTAAAAGAAGGCGCCTGTATTTCGTTTGTTACGGCTGATACGCCTGCATCCGTTCTTTCCTCATATGGAACAAATGCCGTTTACCATGCCTCTGGTCATATTAAATGGTGTTGCCTTATATGATACAAAAAAACTCATACCTATGTTTCGCAACACAACTTACCGCTTTCTACTGTACAGCCGGTTTATGAATTGTTAAAAACGACATCATATGAATTGTTTTATCCATGTTATTTCTAAAGATAATTTGCATATTTACTACGGTGATTTTCGTCATGCAAAGGAAGAACAATACTATGAGGAAACCAGAATGCAGCAACAAAACGCATATATTTACGCAGAAAACCTCTATGATACACAAAATATTCCATGTTATTTAAAAATAATGGATACCAAAGAAAATCTTTTGCAATTACAAAAAGAATTAAAGCTGTTACCTCAATATCAAAAGTCTTTCCTCTACCATTTTGCCTTATCCCTCAGATGAATCATACGGATTTTTAGGCATCTATTGCAACCAGGCTTCTATCGGAAAAGCTGCTTTGGAATTGAAACAGAAAACATGTTCTTCTACGCTCATTTCCTTTATAGGGAGACTCTGATTGCGCATCTCTACTGGAGGTAAGCGATTTATCCTATGTCTCTGACCAAGCGGATGTATCATTGCAAGCAAAAGCAACAGGGACATTTTCTGTTTCATCCAAAAACGGCTCTGTAAAAAAAGATAGAAGAATTTTATTGGAAACCTTTCTTCAAAAATAAGAAATAATTTAATTTTATTTTTTCTTTCATTAGAAACTTCTTGACATATCACATATAATAAAGTATATTAGTAATATCTTAATTACTTTATTATATGGAGGAGTTTATGAAACTATCACCAAATATTGCTCACATTGGCAGCGAGTGCGTAGCTTGCGGATGCTGTGTACTGGTTTGTCCCAAAGGTGCTATTCATATTGCTTTTTGGTATTACCGCCCAAGTAAATGAAGAAAATTGTGTTGGTTGCAAAAAATGTTCAAAAGAATGTCCCGCTGATGTAATTACAATGGTGAAAAGGGGGGTTTGCAGTGAAAACAAAGAAGTGGTATGATTATCTTTGGATTGCCGAGTTGCTTTATTTAGCTTTAGGTCTAACTAACATTTTATTTGCATGGTTGGGTATGTTATTTTTTCTCTATCCCTTTGTTAATTGCCTTATTTGGAGGAGGCAAAGCGTACTGTAACCGTTATTGCGGAAGAGGTCAACTAATCGGCATCCTGGGAAACAAACTGAAATTATCCCGAAATGCACCCCCTCCTAAATTTTTACGCAGCAAATGGTTTCGCTATGGTTTTTTAACATTTTTTATGATTATGTTCTTTTTAATGTTATATAGCACTTATAAAGTATTTACAGGCGCACCGCTGCAACAAACAGTAACCTTGCTGTGGGTATTTAAACTCCCATGGCAGTGGGCAGAGGTAAGCATGGTAACCCCATGGTTTGCTCAGTTCGCGTTCGGATTTTTTTTGGAATAATGCTTACATCCACCATACTTGAACTTATTACTATGGTATTATTTCGCCCCAAGTCATGGTGTGTATATTGCCCAATGGGAACCATGACACAAAGGAATTTGCAAACTCAAACATGGAAAGGAACTAAAAACATATGGAAGAACAAGCCAAAACGATTGCGGAACTTCTGAAACTTCTGGCCAATGAACACCGTCTTTTAATCTTGTGTGCATTGATTAAGGGACAATTAACCGTAGGAGACATTCATAAATGTACCAAATATTACGGCATCCGCACTTTCCCAACATCTAAACCAACTAAAAACAGCCGGAATTCTTTCTTCCGAAAAGCAAAGGGATGAATGTTATCTATCAAATTCAGGATGAACAGTGATTGCTCTCATGGGTGTTATGAAAGAATTATATTGTAACGAACCGACACCCCCGCATAGTTAGATATATTTGCAATATAAATAGAATCAACATCGTGACAACTTATAGTAATAAAGACACGCTCTCACCTTATCTTCAAAATATAAAAAAAACAAGCACCTTATGAATACCTCCATAAACAACGTATACGTAAAAGCTGTGTAATAAATTACACAGCTTTTTATTTTTTAATCTAATGTTGTTTTGATTACTTTAAAGTCTTTTACGGCCTGTTTTCCTATTTTAACAATCTTTTAAAGTTAATAGAGTTTACCCCTCCTTGCCTTGGTTTAAACGTAATTGGTATAAAACGGATATTTTCTTTATACTTGACCAGACAAATAGTAAGCATTACATTAGAAAGATTAAAATCTTTTGGTATTTTAGAAATATGTCGCTGCAAAACATCCCTATTCAACAAACGAAACGGCGTATTTGCATCCGTAATATTTAACTTAAAAATACACCATAATACAAATTTCAACGTCTTGGTAACAAACACACGGGAGAATCCGTCTTTTCTATGATTTCTATATCCAATAACAGCAGAATATTTATCTCTTAACTCCCAAAAACCATAAAATTCCTCCGGCAGTGTTTGTCCGTCTGAATCTGTCTGGAAAATATAATCTACCTTTAGGAGCAAAATTATGGAAAAATTATATATTGTTATTCCTGCGTATAACGAAGAAATGAATATTACTTCAGTTGCAAGGGAATGGCATACAGTAGTAGAAACTATAAGTGAAGATTCGAAGTTGGTTATTATTGATGATGGAAGCAAAGATTCTACCTATCAGGTGCTTACTGAACTTAGCAAGGAGTTGCCTCAGCTTGAGGTGATTACAAAAAGAATTCAGGACATGGCGCTACAGTTTTGTATGGGTACCGCTATGCATTGGAGCAGAATGCAGACATTTTGTCTCCCATAGTTTTAGAGCAAAAATAGGTAAAAATGGCTGTTTTAGGGCAAAAAAATAAGTGGTACAAAAATTCTGCCTTTTTGCGCCGCCTTAATACGTAGAGATTGATAATATAAATCACTCTTATATTCTTTTTGTATAAATAATATGCAATATTATCTTGCAAATAAGTACCTTCTACTACATTTACCAACGAATAGTTTTCGATGATAGCATTGTTAAATTTATCTAAATAATTGTCTTTATCCATCAATACGTCATCTAGTCCTTCATGATAGGAAGCCGCGAACATACAGACCAAATAAGCATTCTTTTTTGTTTATAATATCGTTATATTGTTCTAAAAATACATCCGGATACTGTTCGTAATCCACGTTTGGCAGATAAAAATATCTGGATTGCGGTATAAGGCCGGAAGCTGTGTATATACCATAGTCTAATGTTAAGACTTCTAATACAGAGTGATTTTCCGGTGTATCCGATAATATGATATCCGCTATTGTCTGTTGGAACGGTATTGTATTAATACGTGTAACACGGTTAATAGGCTGTGAGATTAATCCATTATTCCCTATGGTTGCGATAAAAATAATAAATACTGTGAAAACAGAAATAATTGTATTTTTATAAAGTTTATCACTTTTTTGTTGCTCACTTTTATGAATACCGGATTTGGTAACCAAATTGTAAATAGCCATATATCCAAAAAAGACCATAAATTGATATAGGGATATATACATAACCAAATGGTTTCACGCTAATTCCAATCATAGTTAATAAAAAACTAAAAATATGGACATATTGAGCAACAAGTTGCTGCGATATTTATATATGAAATACAAAAGGCCAAAAACAATAATAACTGTAAAGATAAAATAACTATAAAATACTGTGTGAACTGTATTCTTTAGCCCTGAAGCCAATGAATACAGAAAAAATTGGTATCAGGCTCGCCACTATATGTTAAATTAAATTTTAAATACACTTTTACAAAGTCTTTTATACTGTTGGTGATAAGTGCATAAATAATATAAGGCAGTACAGCAGAAATAACTCCGGCAAGCAGAAGCAACAATGATTTTGCAAAAACCTTTATATGCTTTACTAACAAATAAATATAAATAGGAACCAGCAAACCGACAAAAATAATATAAAATTAAATTTTAATAAAAAAAACAAAACCTACCATCAGTCCAATTACAAACATGTATTTTCCTATGTGTTTGTATTGGTTTTTTATTATCTTTAAATAATTTTATAATAAAGTAAAGTGAAATCGTCAATAACGCTGTGATAAACTCATCCGGACTTCCTCCTCCATAATCTGCACTGGTCGCATAAAGATTGTTTCCGGATAATGTCATTATGGGGACTAACATAGAAATGATAATCGCATGAAAATAATTATCTATATACAGTTTCGCTATTTTGTAGCAGAATATCATTGTCAGTGACATAAAAAATTGATTGTATCAAAAGATACCAAAAAAACCGGTTGAATCAATTAAATACCCGATTCCGTATAACAAATAAAGCAGCGGACCTTTGTGATCAAAAGATCTCTATAGGGAACCGCTCCATTCATCATTCCTTTTCCCATGGTAAAATAAGCGTTTGCATCATACCAATCATTTATAATATACAAAGGAGATGATTTGGTGCAAAAAACATAAGTAAACAAGCATAACCAATTAATAACGCATATAAATATATCCTTTTATTTTTTTCAATTCCTGTGTTCCGATTCATTATGCACTCCTTCATCCTACAAAAATTTACATATATTTGCAAATTATATCATTTTAACGTAATTATTTCAATTATTAAAAAAATATATTTGCTGACGTGTGAGAAATTTTCAACGTATTTCTACCCCTATCAAAAACAGCTATTTTCAATCATAATATCTATTTTATAGAACTGTTCATTCAGCTGAACCAACACGGTTAATGCTTATATTTCTCTACGAAAACGATAACCTACTCCCCCCATATTGTTTCAATGTACCGTGGATTACTTGGGTCAGGCTCAATTTTTTCTCGTATACGGTTAATATGTACGGTAACAGTAGAAGTCTCTCCCATAGGCTCCATACCCCAAATGCGGTCAAACAATGTTTCTTTACTGAAAACTACATCCGGATTTTCAATCAAGAATGCCAATAAATCAAATTCTTTATTTGCCAAGATAATTTCTTTCTGCTTTCTTAGCACACGTCTTGAATCCAAATGAACTTCTAAGTCTCCCACTGTAAATACCGGTCCATGATTGGATGCATCCGAAGTGGTTAAGCGCTCATATCGATTGATATGCGCTTTTACCCCTTGCGACCAGCTCAGAAGGACTAAAAGGCTTACTGATATAATCATCGGCCCCTAAACCTAATCCACGAATTTTATCAATATCTTCCCTACGTGCTGAAACCAATAAAATCGGAATATTTTTTTGTTCCCTCACTGTACGGCAAATAGAAAAACCATCCATCCCCGGCAGCATAACATCTAATAGAATTAAATCATAATCCTGATGCAGCGCCTTTTGAAGCCCTAATTCTCCATTTGGCACAATCTCAGATGTAATTTCATTGGCTTCCAAATAATCTCTTTCCAATTCTGCAATGCTGGTGTCATCTTCAATAATCAGAATATGTTTCATGTTTTATCCCCCCTTATGAGCCTTTTGAAATTCAAGATGCATTCCCATGCCCTCATTGATTGCACTTTTGCCCAGATACTGCCATTCATATTTTCTACAATCTGTTTGGTAATGGATAATCCAAGTCCACTGCCTTTTGCTGCATTGGTTCGTGCAGGATCAGTACGATAAAAACTATCAAATAATTTTTTCACATTCATTGGGACTTACTCCTATTCCATTATCTTTTACGATAATTTGTACCGTCTCACGCTCTTCCTGAATGGTAATTTTTAATATACCAAGTCCAACACGCTTATATTTCACACTGTTATCTACCAAATTAGATACTACTCTGCCAAATTGTAAGCGATCCATACGAACATAACACGGGGAGTTGGTGTGTATTTCCAACGATAACTTCATATCTTTTTTCCAGCAGCCTCGGTTTGGTTTCTTCCATATAATCCGTAAAGTAATCTACAACCGAAACAATTTCCCAATGAAAAGGCACTTTCCCCCAAATCGAGTTTGGAAAACAAAAATAAACTGTCTACAAGGTGCTCCATATCGCACGCGGTGTGATAAATCGTTTTTAAATAGTGCTCCTGTTTCTCAGGCGTATTGGCAATGCCGTCTAACAATCCGCTGACATATCCCTTAATCGAGGTAAGCGGCGTTGACAAATCATGAGAGATACCTGCAATTAATTCTTTTCTGCCTTGTTCATATGCTTGCTGTGCTTGGACAGATTCTTGCAGCCTGCGACGCATTTGGTCAAAATCTTGGCAGGCCAGCCCCAGTTCGTCTTGCGCATAGATGGTAATTTCACCGTTCAAATCACCATTTTGTATTCGGTTAGAGGCTCTTCGCAATTCATTGAGTGGTACTAAAATGGTTTTGGAAAGTTTGTTGGAAATCAGAACCCCCATAATAATGATAATGACAACTGCCAATACACAAGTAACAGCAAACACAATTTTTATCATTGTTTTACCCAACGTACTTGCTGATAACTGTTAACAGGAAAATCCACATGATTGCCCACAATTAATATTTCGATGGTTTCTCCCAATGGATTTTGCTGAGAAAGATGGTACACAAAGCCCTGGTTCGTCCAATAAAAAATAGGAGAAATCATCTCTTTGATTTCCTATTATGGTTTGTGCCTGAAGCCACAACTCCCCGATAGATTCGAGCCAACCTGACAGTATACGGTATCTCCACGGTATATCACTGTATTTGCTTCCATTTCCCTGCAAGCTTTCGCAGGCATCTTGTACCTCATCATTTTGAAGCAAAGATTCAGGGTTTGAATGTGCCACCTGTTCTGTTAAAGAATCTACCGTCAACTGCAACATATATCCCGAAACGGATGCGTTGTCGTCTCCGGGTAAAACCGTTGGTTTTGAGACCCTGTTGCCATCAAAAAAGAGAATAAAATACCCAATATAACAACCATAACAATGAACACAGGAATTCCTATCATAAGAAAATGAGAAAGTAATAACTTTTTTTCTTTATCGACCAATCATGAATATGCATCGGTATCTCCTTTTCGGTTGTCAGTCACAAAAAAAAAGGGTTATGCCATTTGCTGCATAACCCTTTTGGTCTATTGCAGACCATCATTTATTGTGTCATTTTTGGAGTATCATCTTCATAAATAAACTGCACCAACGCATCACTGTTTGCTTCCAAATCCGGACGCAATACAGATGCCTCCATACCGCCAATCATAACCATAGCATCAGAGTATGCACCATCTTCAGGCAAACGGAGTTGCTCAATTGAATGATAGTTGAGATATGTCAATGCATTTGATGCCAAATTAAGTACCTCTGTCTTACTTAAATTAGTTGTAATCATAGGTAATACAGTAGACAGTACATGATTAATTGTTCCAATATTGGAAGATTTCAGCTGGTCAATTGCCGCTGACATGACCTCACGCTGGCGTGCCGTACGTTCAAAGTCATCTCCTATTTTACGTATCCTTGCATAGGAACGAGCCAAATTTCCATTTAATAATTGATAGCCGCCAACAATATCTGTACGGAAAGAATATTCATTGATGTACGCAGCCTCAGCATCGGATACATCAATATAAACACCTCCCACACTATCAATAATTGTTTCGAAGGCATCATAATCAATAATAACATAACGGTCAATATCCACGCCAAAGTTATTCTCAATGGTTTTTACCGTTAAAGGTGCGCCGCCATAAGAAAATGCTGTGTTGAGACGATTAGAACCAACACCCGGAATTTGCACAAACATATCTCTCATAAAAGAAGTCATTTTTATCTTTTTTATGACGGGTATCTATAGACAGCATAATCATACTGTCTGAACGACCGACATCGCCTTCCTGATAATCATCCAAACTCAAAATTAATATATTTGTAATGGCGTCATCATGATATAATCCGTTTACAAACATAGGGTCAGGCAAGCTTGTGGTTTCTCCCGTTTCACTGACTGCGATACTTGAGTTGCCTCTGATTCCGTGTTCTCAACAAAATTTAATTTATTCAGCATTCCATCTACATAGAAACATCCGGCACCGGCTACAATTAAAATAACGCTGAGTATTGCCACTATAATGTTTACAGCAATACGACCTTTGGTCAGCTTTCTTTTTGAGGTTTCTGAGAAGATGCTTGATAAGATTGTTTTAACTCTTCCAAACTTGTATCATTTTGTTGCTGTATGTTTGGAGTTTTGCTATATAATTCATTTTGTTCCAAATCCGGAATCTTTTTTGTATCTTGTATCTTTTTCTTTGTCAAAATCGTGATGATTGTTATCCAAATTTATCCCTCTGTTTTTCTTATTCTTACGTAAATTCCACTAATTTTTAAGTATACAAGATATCTTACTTTATAATATTCTTAAAAAGAAAATATATTGGATTTATACAAAAATTACATTATTTTTTGCAAGCATTATTCCTGCTCGTCCAATGTTAATTCATAGGAAGGTAAAAACTCTTTGATAAAGCAATCTGCTTCCGGAATGTTCATAGCATTTATGGATTCTCGAATTGTTTGCTCCGCTTTTGTAAATTCAGCATTGCCCATTTTTCGTTCCTCCACGCATTTGATAAGAGCCGAAAGTTTATCTGCTGCCTTAACAAATGTTAATAACCTTTTTATCCTCTTCCTGTTCTTGAAATAATAAAGAGGTATAATCTTGCTTTTAAATCCTGCGGCAGCATAGAAAGTAATTTTTCCTGAGCAACTTTTTCCACTTCTTGATAAGCTTTATGAATAGAAGGGTTATAATATTTCACAGGTGTAGGCAAATCGCCTGTAATAATTTCAGGCGCATCATGGAAAACCGCCAGTGTTGCTGCACGTTCCGGATTGACATTGCCGTGAAATCTGCGATTATGGATAACTGCCAACGCATGCGCTAAAATAGCAACTTCTAAACTATGTTCGCAAATCGACTCCTGCTGCGTATTTCGCATTAATCCCCATCGATTGATATATTTCATGCGGGACAGCATGGCATAAAAATGTGACATAATAAACTTCCTTTATCGATTTTCTTTTATTATACCAAGTTTGTTGCACAGGAACAATGGTTTTCCAACCGTAATCGCAATCCTTCAATATTCGCTAAATTCAGACATCAAAAATATGTTATAACAACCTCATAACAGCAGCAAAATTAAAATTTTGGTTGTTATGAGAACATTGTAACGCTTATTCGTTAGAAATGGTTTCACAATTTCTTTTTATGTTATAACAACCTTTGCAACAAAATCAAAATCATAGATTTTGTTTGTTGGCAAGAACGTTTTAGCGTTTATTTGTTGAAGATTACTCTGTAATCTTCTTTATGCTATAACAACCTTGTAATAACTAAAAAATCATAGATTTTGTGTATTGATAAGAAGGTTTAGTCTTTATTGGCTAAAAAATGCAATACAATTTTCTCTGGTCTATAACAAACTTACGATAAATATTAAAATTTACTTGCTGCAAAAATCGTCAAAGCTATTTTAGTATGTATTGGGCAAAATTGCACACCAATTTCTTTTATGCTATAATAAAAAATCAACAAAGAAAAAGGAGGTCTCACATGCAGTTAACAGCTCTACAACCAAAAGTTTGGTGGCAAAACTACTATTTTAAGGCATTTGTTTATGGTGTTGGAATTTCTTTCCTTTTCTTTATTCCCTTTATTATATACGACAAAGGATATTTTCTTTTTTTACGGTGATTTTAACGTTCAGCAAGTGCCCTTCTATCAAATGGCGCATGACGCCGTAAGAAGCGGTAGTTTTGGCTGGAGCTGGACCACCGATCTTGGTGCTAATTTTATTGGTTCCTATTCATTTTATTTATTAGGCAGTCCATTTTTTCTGGCTGACCATTCCATTTCCCAGTGCAGCTGTTCCCTCATCTTATGGGGCCTTTGCTCATTTTAAAGTTTGGCTGTGCCTCCTTAACCGGTTATGTTTATTTAAAACGATACGTTCAAAACCAAAAATTTTGCCGTTATCGGAGGCATGTTATATGCCTTTTCGGGATTCTCCGTTTACAATATCTTTTTAACCATTTCCATGAGGCAATCGTATTTTTTCCCTCTTATGCTGGCGGCACTGGATGAATACATGTATCAGCGCCGCAGAGGAATTTTCGCATTGACTGTATTTGCATGCTGTTTTGTAAATTACTATTTCTTTGTAGGACAAGTTGTATTTTTGTCTCATTTATTTTGCCATCCGCCTGATTATGAAAAGCTGGCAAAATTTCTGTCAGAGATTTTTTTCTTGTTGCTTCTGAAGGTATTCTTGGCGTTGCCATATCGTGTGTTTTATTGATACCAACCATACTCACGATTATACAAAACCCACGTGTGGACAACCCTCCAAATGGATGGAACGCCTTACTTTACAGCTATAATCAACGATATGTACATATTCTGCAAAGCCTGTTCTTCCCTCCTGATATTCCGGCAAGACCAAACTTTACACCAAATTCGGAATCAAAATGGGCTTCACTGGGCGCATGGTTACCGTTGTTCAGTATGACAGGTGTCATCGGCTTTTATGCAGAGAAAGAAAAAACATTGGCTGAAGGTAACATTGGGTGTATTGTTTTTAATGGCAATGGTTCCAATTTTAAATAGTGCTTTTCAATTATTTAACTCCTCTTACTATGCCTCGTTGGTTCTATATATTAACGCTGATGATGTCACTGGCTACCATTTCCTGCTTGGAGTTTAGCGATATTAATTGGAAACGCGCCATACGTTGGACTTTATTGATTACTCTTGGCATTGCGATTCCAATTGATTAATGCCGAACACGACAACCAAGGATGGTGTTACTACCACAACTTACGGACTGGAAAGTTATCCCACCAGATTCTGGACTTATGTTGCCATTGCTGTCGTCAGCTTATTATTGCTGATTATTATTCTAAAAAATACCGCAACAAAAAGCCGCGTGTGGTTTGCTCGTTTGTTAAACATCGGCGTTTGCGTTATTACTGTGGTATACGCAACTTATTTTTATTGCACTTGGTAAAACACAATCCTATGATACACACAATCAAATTATTCCTACCTCATTAAATGGCGGTAAAGATTTAAATTTACCGGAATCTGATTTTGCACGTTCTGACTTCTATAAAAGTATGGATAACCAGGCAATGTTCTGGCAAGTTCCCAGTATACAAGCGTTTCACAGCATTGTACCGGGTTCTATTATGGAATTTTACCCAACCATTGGCGTCACAAAGATGTTGGTTCAAGACCTGATGTAAAATATTATGGATTGCGTGCTCTTACTTCCTGCCGCTGGTTATTTGACTACACAGGAGACAATGATAATTTTGTAAAAGAAGATGGAACGACTCGTATGCCGGGATGGACCTATTATGATACTCAAAACGGCTATGACGTCTGGGAAAATCAATATTACATTCCAATGGGTTTTAGTTACGATTACTATTACACTGAAGAGCAGTATAATCAGCTATATGAAGACAATCGTAACCTATTACTGTTAAAAGCAATTGTATTGGATGAGGAGCAAGCAACAAAATATCAGGATATTTTGGAACCTGCCGTTGGAAATACTTCTTTCTCCTACACCGAAGAAGCTTATTACAAGGACTGTCTCGAACGCCAATCAATGGCTTGCTCAGATTTTACTTATGATAGTTACGGGTTTACCGCACACTATACCTCCGATAAGGAACGTTTGGTTTTTCTTTAGCGTTCCATACGAAAGCGGCTGGACTGCCACCGTAAACGGGGAACCTGTAGATATAGAAAACGTAAATATTGGCTTTATGGCTGTAAAAAGTACCTGCAGGAACATCCGAAATACAATTTCATTATCAAACACCCGGCCTGAAGTTGGGAGCAATTGTGACAGGATGCGCTGTTCCTCTCTTAGTTGCATATGTACTGATTATGAAAAAAGTGGACAGCTCTAAAATCACTGACGCTAAGCACCGTATTACTTATAAAACCAAGGAACCTCTGCCGGAGAAAACAAGGTTTAAAGGAACCAACCGTCTGCGTCGAAAAGAGAAAACAGAAGAATAAAAAAGGAGGGTAAATTACCCTCCTTTTTTTAATTATGGCTATGGAATAATTTTAATAATTGGCGCTGACTATTGTCACTGTCACATACAGACACAATTTCATCTCCTGTATGAATTACAGTAAAACCATTTGGAATGGTCATATCGTCATCTCTTAAAACAGAAATAACAAGACATCCTTGCGGCAATGTAATATCTTTTTAGCATTTTTCCATCCAAACTGGAAAACTCAGGCAAGGTTATTGTACAGATGCTTGCTTTTCCTTTATTTAAAGTTGCCAGCAAATGCATTCCCGCTAAATCCACCTCTTGCTCAATCAGTCTGGTGATAATCTCAGTGCTGCTAACAACAATATCTGTTCCCAAGGTACGCAAAGCTTCCACATTTCTCGGGTTATTGGCACGAACAATAACCTTACGGGCATTAAACTCATTTTTAGCAAGCTGTGTTGCTACCAAATTATCCTGGTCACTACCGGTAACAGAGATAAAGCAATCTGCATTTTTTGTTCCTGCTTCCTCCAGAACTTCCAATTCTGTACCATCTCCGCAAATAATTTCTACATCTAAATCATTTGCCAGTTCAATACATTTTGCTCTGTTTTTTTTCAATTAATCTTACATCATATTTGCGTTCCAGCATATTATCGGCAATATCTTTACCTAACTTGCCGCCGCCAACAATAATAATTTTCATAATCCTTTTCTCCTACGAAACCATCTTAGTCACACATATTTGCGTAAATAATCATATCATTCTGTTGTAAAATTAATTTTTTATGGGCTAAATGCAAATCCATAGAGCCGTCGGGATGCACTACACCAAACACACTATGGTCACTGCCTTCTCCTAAATTTCTAATATCTTTGCCTACAAATTGCTCTTCTACCGGTACGCATGTAAACGATACAGTAGACACCCCAAATGTCATATTTTTATTATCAAATGGTTGTGTCAGAGCCACAAACATCGCGTCTCCTGCCAGATTGGTCGGACATACTGTTTTCAGTCCGAACTTTTTAAACACTTTTTCACGTGCAGGATCAGAAATACGCGCTAACACATTTTCTACGCCAAAAATTTTTTTACTACCTGTGAAACGGTAATATTTAAATTATCATCCGGCGTCACTACTGCAACCGCATCGCAGTTTTCTATACCTGCATTTTGCATCACCTGCATGTCCATAGGCATACCACAAACTGTAATACCTGTAAACTCATCGCTTAAAGCTCTGAAATTATCTACATCTGAATCTACAATGGCCACATCATGTCCATGTGCATCTAAACGTTCTGCTAAACTAATTCCAACGCGTCCGCAGCCTATAATTAAAATATTCACTACAACCGCCTCTTTTCTATCCCTATAAATGGAATACTGCTCTTAACAATCTAAGAGCAGCAATGTTCCTTGTCTGGTTGTTGCTTATTGTACATCTCATATATAAGAGTGTCAATAGGTTTTTCCATTATTTCTTTTAAATTTATCTGAGAAATTATCAATATCTTCTATCTGATTTTTTTTTTTTGATTATAACGGAAGTGCAGATAAAGTAACACTTCCACTACTTGTATTAAACTCAAACATACCGTTTTTATCTCCATAAATAAACATATGATTATCCTGTATGGTTTCAAATTCACTCTCAAATGTACCTGAAACTGTATGATATGTCGCGGTAAAACCGTTTTCTTTTTGGTATCATACCGTGAAAATCTCCCGAAACAGTAGTGACTGTTAACTGATTTAATGGTTCGTTTGCTGTACATTCCACCAATCCATATGTGGTAGAAAATGTCACATTATCAAAAATTCCTTCTGTCTGTATAGAGCTGCTAATTGTTTCACATTTCATATTTTTAGTATGCAAATCATTGATATTGATATTACCGCTTGCACTATAAGCATATGTATCGTTTTCAACCTTACTTTCCGTTGCTATAACAGCTCCGCTTACAGAAACCATTTTCAGGGACTCGTCTGTTTTTATATGGTTTACAGAAATATCTCCACTGGTCGTATTTAATTCTATTGAGTCGCACTTTCCTTTCTCTACAAAAAATGGTTCCTGAAATAGTCTTTAAATACAAATGGTCGGTGTTGCATGTGTCAACTGTCACATTGGCACTTACAAAGTTTCCATTCAACTGTTGATATTCTTTTTCCGGTAAATATAATACCAAATCTGTATTTTCTTGTTTTTGAAACCCGAACATATTGATACCATATCCCCTGGTATCTTCTATATATAAAAGTATCCCCATCTATTTTAGTTGAGAATAATTGCTCCTGTGGATAATCTTGACTACCCTTTTGAACAATACGGATTTGGTTATTTGAACTCTTTTTTGACTTGTACATCTCCTGATACCCAATTTAAATGTATCACAGAGATATCTTGTTGGATATTTTCTTCTTTTATCTCAATATAATCACTTGAATCATTACCATCAATTCCCCCATTTCCCCTGTAAAATTAAAACAATACAAACAGTTGCCATAACAATTACGATTGCAACTATAATTCCCCATATAACTAGGGTTGCGCGCGGAATTTTGTTTTTCACCGAATTCCCCCTCTTAGATTTACGATATTTTCATATTTTTTATCTTTTCATTATAGTTGGGGCAATGTGTACTGTCAATGAAGCAAAATGGGAAAAATAGTAAAATAAAAAGAATATCCCCAAAATAAAGGGATATTCTCTTAGATTTACGATATTTCTCCTACTTTATAAATGGTTATTGCATTATCATAATACAGATAATTTCCACCCTCACCGATTACTTCTAATGTGGTTGGAGTTGATGTTACCTGTATAATCTGAGAAAATGCTATATTACTTGCATCTGAAGTTGTCTGGAACGTATGGCGTATGCCGGTGCCTGAAACAGCAGTACCTTGTTGCTGCAGATATACTACAATTGATAATGGAAAATCCACACCACTTGTAGGAGTGATTGTTGTGTGAAACGCTACATAATAAAAACCAGGTTCTTGAATGGTAAGAGCAGAAGTATTTTCTGTATGAGAAATTGCATTACCATAAGAAGTTCCGTTTCTGTCAAAAATTAGACTGCCACCTGATGTGCCTGGCTGAGCGGGCGTAGCATATGCTGTTAACAATTCTACAGGAGTAACACCTCCACCGGTTTCGCCTCTTGGTATCACAAAGTCAAATACAGCATCCTGCTCAGTTCCGCTATTTGTTACCTTTGCCTCTGTGCCAGGCTCTGCTGTAGTTACCGTACCTACTCTTACTGTCGCTGCAGTTCCCTGGACTCCTTCATCTCCCGTCGGACCTGTGGGACCGGTTGGACCAGTTCTTCCTGTTGCTCCCGTCGGACCTGTAGGACCGGTCGCTCCCTGTTGGTCCTGTGGGACCAGTTGGACCGGTTACTCCTGTTCCTGTTGCTCCCGTCGGGCCTGTGGGACCGGTTGGACCAGTTCTTCCTGTTGCTCCCGTCGGACCTGTAGGACCGGTCGCTCCCGTTGGTCCTGTGGGACCAGTTGGACCGGTTACCCTGTTCCTGTTGCCCCGTCGGGCCTGTGGGACCGGTTGGACCGGTTACTCCTGTTCCTGTTGCTCCCGTCGGGCCTGTGGGACCGGTCGGACCAGTTACCCCTGTTCCTGTTGCTCCCGTTGGTCCTGTGGGACCGGTTGGGCCGGTTCCTCCTGTTCCTGTTGCTCCCGTCGGACCTGTGGGACCGGTCGGGCCAGTTGCTCCAAAGCCTGTTGCTCCCGTTGGTCCTGTAGGACCGGTCGGGCCGGTTACTCCTGTACCTGTTGCTCCCGTCGGGCCTGTAGGACCCGTTGGACCGGTTGCTCCTGTTCCTGTTGCTCCCTGTCGGACCTGTGGGACCCGTTGGGCCAGTTGCCCCTGTACCTGTTGCTCCCGTCGGACCTGTGGGACCCGTTGGACCGGTTGCTCCAAAGCCTGTTGCTCCCTGTCGGGCCTGTAGGACCCGTTGGACCGGTTGCTCCTGTTCCTGTTGCTCCCGTCGGACCTGTGGGACCCGTCGGGCCGGTTGCCCCTGTACCTGTTGCTCCTGTCGGACCTGTGGGACCCGTTGGACCGGTTGCTCCTGTTCCTGTAGCTCCTGTCGGACCTGTAGGACCCGTTGGACCAATTGCTCCAAAGCCTGTTGCTCCCGTTGGACCTGTGGGACCCGTTGGGCCAGTCGCACCAACAGGACCGGTTGCTCCTGTTGGACCAGTTACACCACCTGCAGGACCTGTGGGACCGGTTGACCAGTAGGACCTGTTGGGCCAGCAGGACAACAATTACTGGACGACAACAATCATCATCACAATTTTGGTTGCAACAACAATTCATCCCATTATAGATATTCATATCCATATTCATACTAAAAGTCTCCATTCTCGGTGAAATAAATTGGATATATGCGTACTTTTTTAATATTCTTTTTTCTAAAAAATTGAACTATTTTTGTCTTAATATAATCTATTTGCTTGTACTACATTCCTATACTTTATACACACTCTACTTATAATATATGTCAACTTTTGAAAATCGTTAAAAACATATCCTATAAAACAAAAAAGAAGACAGTCATACACCATCTCCTTTTTGAAATAACTATTTTAAAAAAGCCACGAACAATTTCTGCCTCTGCTTCTTCTTGTGATAATCCCAATGTCATCAATTTTATAATTTGTTCTCCTGCAATTTTGCCAATGGCAGCCTCATGAATCAGAGAAGCATCTACGTGGTTTGCTGTAATTTCAGGAACTGCAGTAACGCAAGCTTCATCCATGATAATAGCATCACATTCGGAATGCCCTGCACAAGCATTATTGCCATTTATTTTGGAATAAAATCCCTGAAAAGAGTTTCCTTTTTTGCTACCGAACGCGACACTACATTTGTACTGCAATCAACACCATTTAAATTCACTTGAAAATTCTGTAGTAGCATTTTGATTACCGCTTGTCATTAACTTTTCTTTAATAACAAGTTGCGCACGATCCTTCAAATCGCCTTTTGTAACTCTCTTTTTTGTGTTGTCTACACCCTCAATTTGTACTGTTTCCATTTCTAAATAGCTGTCTTCATCCAAATGTACCACTGTAACAGGATTTAGAACACGTTTTCCGCTTCCACTACCTTCTCCATAATGCTTTTCCACATATCGTACCTTTGCATTTTTTCCTACATGAAAGGTATGAACGCCATCATGCTGGGATAAATGAATACCATCATTATGAATACCGCACCCTGCTACAATATCTACATCTGCATCATCGCCAATAAAAAAAATCATTATATACTACGTCTGCAAAACCGCTTTCATCTACTACCACAGGGATATGAACAAACTCTCCTTTTGTTCCAGGTTTCACGTAAATTTCAATTCCCTGTCCATTCTCTTTTGAACGAATTTCTATGTTATCTGTACTCTGACGACCAATGCTTTTTACCGTCTTGTCGAATATTATAAGCGCCTTTTGGTGTTCCGGTTATTCGGATACTACCTTGAGAAGTTTTTGCAGCACAGAGGAATTTCCAGAAATATGTTCTGTTTTTTTCTGAATGTTTCATTGCTGTTCCCTCACTTTATGAAATTGATACGTGTCAGATTGCGATAACAGCTTTGGCAATATTTCATCCCGTGTCCCTACAGTATCTATCTCACCGTTAGAAATCACGACTATTTTATCCGCTATATTTAAAATACGCTCCTGATGCGAAATAATGACTACTGCTCCGCGTTTGGTATCTCTAATTTGCTCAAACACTTTAATTAAATTATGAAAACTCCATAAATCAATACCGGCTTCCGGCTCATCGAACAGAGAAAGGTCTACACCTCTGGCCATTAACATTGCAATTTCAATTCTCTTTAACTCTCCCCGGAAAGACTTGCATTTATTTCTCTATTGATATAATTTGATGCATTGAGTCCCACTTCAGTAAGATATTGACTAAGCTCTTGGTCACTTTTTTTGTTTACTGGTAGATAAATGTAATAAGTCTCTTACGGTAAGACCTTTAAAACGGACCGGCTGCTGGAATGCAAATCCCATACCTAATTTTGCACGTTCATGAATATCTAAATTGGTAATATCTTGGCCTTTAAACAGAATGGTCCCTTGAGAAGGCTTCTCAATGCCCATAATGATTTTTGCAAGTGTTGACTTTCCTCCTCCATTCGGACCTGTAATTACTACAAAGGTATCGGTATCTATTGTAAGGTTAATGTCTTTTAATATTTTCTTCTGTTGACCTGTTTCCTCCATCACAGAAAAAGAGATATGTTTTAATTCAAGCATTTTTTCTTCTATCCTTTTATCTTCAGCTGCTAAACAGCAGGAATTTTGATTTGTGCCACATTGACAAGGAAATGTATACACCGGCATATATTGCTTCATCATTTTCATAAATGTTAAAATGGTGTTTTTATCATTCTCATTGAGAGAGCACAAATATGCTCTCATCTCATTTAACGCTTGGTCATGATGCGCCATGTATGTTTCTCTGGCCTTTTTCCCTTCATTTGTCAGACGGAAATATTTTTCTTTTTTATTTTTAGAATCTTGAAACTTTTCAATCAATCCTTTGTCTAAAAGCTTGATACTCATTTGTGTAACAGCACTTTTTTGTCACGCCTAATTTAACAGACAGTATGCTAATATTGGCTTGCGGATACTGATAAATTTTTTCCAGCAATTCTATTTCGGCATTGTATAATACTTGTCCATCTGCATATTCTTTTTGGTATTTTTGCTTTGCTGTTATTACAGTCAGCATATCAAAAAAAAATTGTCGGGCCATTTCGCATTGCATAGCAACGCCTCCGTTTGTGATTTCTGTCGTTTTATTATAAACCTGTTTTTCTGTTTCGTCAAGTATTGTTTTAGTTACTTAACAAAAACAATAATACTTACGCCTTTCTACTATTTCATGTCCTGTATTATACCAAATTTTTTCATATTTAACACATTTGATGTACATACTAATAAAACAAAAACGAACAACATGAAAGGTGATGTAGATAGAAATGCCAAATATAAAATTGGTTCCCCCGACAAGACGGAGAGTATGATATTTTAATTGAATATTCCAAAGCCGATGTAGAATTTGCATGGGAATTTGGGAAGAGAAAAACAAGCACACCAATTCAGAAGGTATTTTTAAAATCCATATCAGAATATGCCAAAAAAGCCAAAATTAAAAGCGTAAAAATATTTGCATCAGGGATTTTGGTGGCCTCATTATCCTTAACTTCATTTTTATCCGTTTTTGCAGCATCTGACCGTTATATTATGGGATACTTATATAGTGGTACGGACCATCAGCAAATTGAATATGTGAATCAGACCGGCCAAACGTTGGATACCGTTTCCCCAGTTATTTTAACATCCAAGAAGATGGAAGCTTAACATTGAATTATGTCAGCACATATTTAATTGATAGTATGCATGCAAAAGGAATTAAGGTAGTCCCATTCTTAAGTAACCATTGGGACAGAACGGCAGGTATTAATGCATTAAAAGATGTAGAAACACTTTCAACACAAATTGCAGATGATATAGAAAAAATACAACCTGGATGGTGTAAACGTCGATATTGAGAATGTGACCCACGAACAAAGGGACCAATATACTCAATTAGTAAAACTGCTGCGAGAAAAATTCCAAGTCATAAAGAAGTTTCTGTTGCGGTTGCAGCAAATCCCAATGACTGGCAGACCGGCTGGCATGGTTCTTACGACTACTCAGCACTTGCTCAGTATGCAGACCACTTATTTATTATGACTTATGATGAACATTATGAGGGCGGAGCTGCGGGCCCTGTCGCAGGAATTCAGTTTGTAGAAGACTCGATTCAATATGCACTGAGTAAAAACTACTGCCGACAAAATTGTGATAGGCGTTCCTTTATATGGACGCGTATGGGTTTAGATGATAATAGAATTGTTGGTAAAAGGTATCAGCAGCAAAACCATTCAAGATATTTTAAATAACTGTGAATCCACTGTCACTTATGATGAAACAAGCCAATCTGTAAAAGCGGAATTTACAATTACAGAACAAAGCACCCGCTACACCGTGGGCGGAGATTTTGTTTTGCAACCAGGAAAATATGTGGTTTGGTATGAAAACGACCAATCTTATGAAACAAAATTGGGTTTAGTTGAAAAATATAATCTAAAAAGGTGCAGGCTCATGGGCGTTGGGGCAAGAAGACCCATCCATTTGGGACCATTATGAAGAATGGATAAACGGAGAAACACAGGATACCACACCATCCGAACCATCGATTCCAAATCAACCGGAACAACCGGATACCTCTGAACCGGTTATCCCACAACCGCCAAATCCACCTTCCCTTCCGAGCCGGAACCGCCAGAATCTATTGTCCCACCTGAGACAAATCTTCCGGAATCATCTCCCTCTGAACCGGAAGAATCTGAACCTCCAATATCTTCCGATACCCCCGAATCCTCTGAACCTCCAACAACAGAGCAACCGGATTCATCCAATCCAACCGAACCGGAATCTCCGGAGCGGCCTGTGACGCCTGAGCCTGAATCCCCCGAATCACCTGTACCGTCAGAGCCACAACAGCCCGATTCTTCAATTCCATCTATTCCACAGACTCCTACTCCTCCCAATACGGAATCTCCTCTGAAACTCCACCAACATCTCCTGAATCAAATCATCTCATTCATCAGGTAATTTCCGGAGATACGCTTTGGGGTATTGCTGAAAAATATTTGGGAAGCGGATTTCGTTACCATGAAATCATGCAGTTAAACGGGCTGACAAGTACGCTAATTTATCCGGGAGACCAAATAAAACTTCCCATTCAATATCAAGAATACACCGTACAAAAGGAGATTCTCTTTGGAAAATTGCACAAGAACAATTGGGCTCCGGCACGCGTTATACAGAAATCATGCAGCTAAACCACCTGTCCAGCGATGTAATATATCCCGGACAAATTTTTAAACTCCCAATCGTATAACGGAAAATTATAAAAAACAGTCAGGAAATGTGGTTGTCCCACCATATCCTGGCTGTTTTTTCAATCCAAAACATCTCCAATCTGATAACATATAAACTTATGAATCGTGATACATAGGAATAGGAATTCCATTTGCGTTCATTTATATTCTGATGCCGTTAAAGTGGTGAAAAACCAAAGTAACTTAGTAGTCCATTGTAAATTCCTTGAGCAAAATCCTCTTTGGTCATCTCTAAGTTTTTGTGCATCGGAAGTATTGCTTAAATATCCCAATTCTACCAATACAGCAGGCATGGTAGTACGTCTTAATACATACAGCGACGGATTCAATCGTACCCCATTATCCCTGGTGCCTACACGTTCTACAATCGCATTGAGAATGTGCTGTGCCAGCCAATAAGATTGGGTATTACTCCGATAAACATACACTTCACTGCCATTAATTGCAGGATTTGTATTGGAGTTACAATGAATACTGATAAAATAATCTGCAGGCCAGGAATTCGCCATATTTACACGGGCCTGCAAACTGGTAGCATTGCTGGTACCCAGTACGGTCTCAGGAGTAGGGCGTGAAACTCTTTGCAGTAAACCTGGGATCGTCATTCAACAGATTGGCTAAATAGATTCCTACATTATAGGTAACGTCTTGTTCCCTTTAATCCGTTCCCTTCTGCTCCTGCATTCACACCACTGGGATTATGCCCCTTGATCGATAAAAATACGAATAGCCAAATAATCGCCTCCTATTGTTTTCTGTTGTATCTTATTTCAATTACTGAACGGGAATGAATATGTCATCCTTTTAAATGCAGTGAAGAAGCGCTCTCATCTCGTACTCCTTTTTCCTGAGAGACAATAATCGTCTGCAAAATTGGAATTAGCTGCGGACAGATGGAGAAATGCAATGCGTTTTTTGACATACGGATAGCACCTTGATGATGTGGAATCATTTCTCTCATAAAATTTGCATTAATCTGATTTGTCGAACAAGCATTTTTCATTTGAGAAAACATAGTTCTTGTAATTTGGTCAAATTCATTTTGATACAGGCACATATCCTGTTTTGAATCAAATTGTTCCCCACATACTCCCAGTATTTCTTTCATAGCTTCGATGCCTTTGGTTTGCTCTGAAATGATATTCTTTGCAATGTTTTGCAGAGGAAGTAACGTTGTATATTGTAAAATGTTCTGAGACATTTTAATTGCTGCTTGGTGATGAGGAATCATTTGTACAATAAAATTATGCGATATACTGTTTGTTAATTTCGCATTTGTCATCTCTTCTATCATATTGTCTAAAATCTCATAAAAACAGCATAAATATTGCTTTGTTACATCACTGAATTGTTCACCACAGTACATTGAAATTCCCCTATTCTCCGCTATTCTATGATGGAAAAATGTATCCGGTGATAAATGTAGGCTATTTTTTATCCAATATCACGCATTTCATGATAAAACCAACAGAATGTATATTCTATTTTTAAGAAATATATATACCTGTGAAATAATCCTATAGTGACGAACGAAATGCATATGGATTGTAGAAACAAAAAATACCTGAGGGATGTATATACATCCCTCAGGTATAGGTTGAAATACAAACTGCAAATCTACATGTTGAATTAATGAAACATTTATAAAATTAGTTCTTATTTTAATCTGTCAATAGAATACAATAAATCTCGGAAACCCGTAATGTAGTCTTTTTCTAAAATCAATATATTTTCTATATTTTATAAAGCGTGGTATTTCACATTCTTCAATTAATATTGGTATGATTCGTATTTCCTTATTTTGATTTTCATCCCAAATGGTTGATTCCCATTCAGCTCGAACCCAATTGGATTTTACTGAATTATTAGATAATAAAATCAATAAGAAATCACTATTATTAATTCCTTTTTCAATCTCTTCAGGGATGGATTGCCCACCCACAATATCCCACTCATCCAACCATGGAATACATCCTGCCTCTTTTAAATCAGAGTATAGTAAATTTGCAGATCCTTTATCTTTAGAGGAATAAGATATAAATAATTTAATACCTTTTTGAGACATAGTATGTGTTTGTATATGTCTCGTAAAACAGGGTATTTACAAATTCTGATTCCAGAAGCAAATATATTTTCTTCTTTTCATCCTTTTCGTTAAGTATTTGTTGTTGCAACGTTTTCTTTTTCTTTTGAATGATTCTGTACATGGTAATTTCATTTTGATAAATATGTAATGGGAACCAGATGGGAATGATGAACAAAATGACGGATTACCAAAATATACAATTCCAAACTGATTTCCTTCCTTCACATATATCTTTCATCATCTAAATATCCTATTTTCCTTTATACGGTCCTTTGGTACAAATAACAGCCCAAATTCTAAATGAAGTTTTCTCCTTTCCAAAAATTATTGCCGCCAACAGCCTTTGGGGAAAAAGTCTCGTGATTATTTCCATATCAGAAGGATTGATAAAAAAATACCTATTAAACTATCGACGACAAAAAGTGAAATTGTCCCAACTCGTAAAAAGTTGTAGTAATTTAGAGACGTTACAAGGACAATCCCAATCAAATAAATAACATTATTATAGACCATCGCGGAAAAATCAATAACAAATTTTTATGAAAAAGCCCAGCCGGACGGCTGGGCTTTTTGAATGGAGCACAGTCCATTCCAGCATGGCCCACCCGGAGGGATTCGAACCCCCGACCTCCAGAATCGGAATCTGTTGCGATATCCAGCTTCGCTACGGATGGAAATATATTTTATAAAAGTATACCATAAAAAAATACAGTTGCAATTTTTATCACTAAAAAGATTTTAACACATGTACTGATAAAAATCTGTCATAAAAAAGGTCGGAGCAAGCTCCGACCTTTTTTAGATTCCCAGTAATTCGTTTGCACAATTTTTTAAACGCCTGAATTACCGCTTGAGATTCTTCTCTTGTCTTACCTTTTGCGGATAAGTACAATTTTAACTTAGGCTCTGTTCCTGACGGACGCACAATTAATTTGCTGCCATTTTCCAAGCGATATTCCAAAACATTGGACTTGGGAAGTGTAATTTCAGTTTCAATGGTACCGTCAAAACATTTAGACGCTTTATAATCACTCCAACCAACCACTGCAAAGTCTGCAATTTTAGTTGAGTATTGGTACGCAAACGCTCCATAATGGACTGCATTTTTATTCATACCGTCTTGACCTTCAAACGTAAAATTCATCAATTCATTTAGAAATAACCATGTTTTTCATAAATATCATGAATTGCATCTACCAACGTTTTTCCTTGCTTTTATAGTCAACTGCCATTTCACATACTAACATGCTGGCATTCACAGCGTCTTTGTCACGTACATAGCTGCCTGACAGATATCCATAACTTTCCTCAAAAAACCAAAGATATAACGGCTTTCCTCTCCGTTGGCTTCTAAAGCCTGCTATTTGGTCACCAATATATTTTAAATCCTGTCAAAACTTTAGCAACACTTCTTAACTCAATACCGTTCCATTTGAGAGGAGTATATACTACTTTTAAATCAGAATCGCTGAATCCAAAATACTTTGTGACTTAACAGCATTTAAAAATGCAATTACAACATCCTCGCCAATGGCCTTAATACTTCCCCTGTTCTACTGCGGCATCATAATCCATGTGTTTGACATCACGGAAAATATCCAGCCGGTTAATTTCATCCAGAATAGCATCTGCCATTTCCAAAGCAACCTGACAACCGTCACTGCCGTATGCTTTGTATCCGTTATATTTTGCAGGATTATGGCTTGCAGTAATACAAATACCCGCGTCACATTTTTAAATGACGAACGGCAAAAAGACAGTGCGGGTGTAGGCATCAATTGAGGATATAAATGTGCGGTAATTCCGTTCGCTGCCAAAACCTCAGCCGCTGCCTTTGCAAATAC
>VOFI01002420.1_pt1 | contig 46283 bp, 38 predicted proteins | sample 5384131 | NCBI WGS metagenome assembly VOFI01 (sample SAMN12384728, study PRJNA508395) | human gut metagenome | isolation source: healthy gut H | host: Homo sapiens
AAATAGCCCACAATATATGTATATAACTGAGGACAAGCATGTTACACGAAAACATATTTTAGAACGCTATGAGAGCATGAGAGCATAAGTGAGAACAAATATTTTTACTATATGCATATAAGTTGTTTATAATTAGTCTGTTATACAGGCAGTGAGGGCATGAGGGCATAAACATCCGAACTTCCTCAAGAGAAAAACTGATACGTCAAGAACATTTCCGGAAGCTGTCAGAGAACAAAACAGTCCTTTAAGAACCAAAGTCCTTCCCCACGATTTTGCAGATAAACCTCAAACAGACCGAAAAAACCGCTTGTTAAAAACTTGTTTTTCAATTGAAAGGACAGAGAAGCACTCTTTACAAGGCAAAGTCATTTAAAAAAAGAAATAAAACATTGCCCGCAAATCAAGTCTTGCTAGCTTGTTCAAGAACTTTCTATTTATCACAAACTTCAAACTTTATTAAATCATTAAACCATTTCTACCCGTATTTGTCATCTAGGAAACAATAAATAGATTAGATTATGGAAAAAATTATTGAGAGAAATGTCCCTATTGCAGAAGAGAATGTAACATTATCAGGACAACCGGCAACAAATATGTTCGAAGACTGGAGTGAGAACATAACTGAAACAGATCTTTTGCATGAAGAAAAAGATAAAGGATTCTCCCCTAAAAAGAATCCCAAAAAACTAATGAAAGAAATGGATCAGATAGTACAGGATGACATTAAAAACATTCATTAATAACTATTCATCCAATCCCCTTTACTATTTTACATTTGTCCTAGGCTAGTGTACAAAAATCACTTGGCGAAAAGAGTATAAGGACAACTGAATACAAATAAATTGGAAACAGCTGCCATAAAAAACAGTTGTTTCCAATTTCAATTATGAACAAAATCTCTATGACGGCAAATTAATTAAGATAACAACACAAGTCTTGATGCCATCCTGTTGGAGCATTATTCACCTCAACAGGGGTAAAATGATTTATCGCAATCACATTCTTCACTCCACGTACTATATCTTTGGCAAACAACGCTGCAAGTCCTAATCCCATTACCCATACTAACACAACAAAAAACTTTCTCATATCCTAATATATTTAAATGGTTATTCTTATGACAAAGAGAAAACAAAGCCTATGCCAAAACAAGACAGGCTTTGATTATCAATTAAATACATTAAGAATAAGCTATTTTCAAAGAAAAAGATCCACATTTTCATTGTAGAATATTTCTACACTTTCCCCAACAAACCAGACATGTACATCACCTTGTATCCGGCACAACAAACAACAGGAAGGATAACTTTATAACATTCTTCCTCATCTAAATACATTAATAATATTGATAGTTGGTTAAGCTGCACACAAGTACAAACAACTAACTATAAGCAGTTTCGTTATATCCTAATAACAAAACAACCATATCCACTATAAATCGTGTTCATTCATCCCAGGCAACAATTCTTCCTGAATATTTGTCATGCATTTCCACAAACTATACCGTGCTTCAGGATTCATTTTTTCTAGAGAATATAAAACCCTCTTTCATATTTGAACGATTCGACAAACTTTCATAAGGACAATCTTTGATCTGTTTACGAAAACCGCGGATACGTGCCATTTCAATTAAATCCGCTTCATGTACCAAGCACATCGGACGAATAATTGTCATCTCAAATTTACGCATCACTAATTTAGGAGGCATTGTACTGAAGGCTCCCTGAAAAGTAATATTCATCAACAAAGTTTCCAAGATATCATCCATATGATGTCCTAAAGCAATCTTATTGCACCCCTGCTCCTTTGCCACCGTGAACAAAGCTTTTCTCCGATTCCAAGAACAAAGGAAACAAGGAGACTTCCGAGTGTCGGTACTCGGATCAAAAAAAGTTTCATAATGCACAAACGGCACCCCTAAATCCTCTGAGTAGCCTTTCAGATATTCCAAATCAGATTGATAAGGAATATTTGTCATGCCTACATGCACAGCTATCACTGTAAATTTCGGTTTCAAAATACGTGAACGCCTTGCCAATAGCTCCAACAGAGCCAAAGAATCCTTCCCACCAGAAAGACCTATCAAAATTTTATCACCATCCTCAATCAAGCGATACTTTACCACCCCCTTGTTAAAGCGTTGCTCCAACCTTCGCATTATTTTCTCGTCTTCCGTAAATTGTGCCATACATCTTCTTTAAAAATAGGGCACAAAAGTACATGAAAAGAATGATTTATGGAAGATTTAACAAAATAGAATTATGTGAAGCATGAGAATTCCAATTAATATTTGTATTTTTGAATCTAAATAATACGGATTATAAACTAACTATGTACAAAAAATATATCATTGGTTTATTTACTTTATGCTGCGCAGGCAATGCTGCGGCACAAAGCTTGGCGCAAGCCAAACAACTTTTCCTGAACGGAGAATTTGAACAAGCCAAACCTGCTTTCCAAAAGCTGGTAAAGCAAGCCCCTTCTAACGCCAATTATAATTATTGGTATGGCGCATGTTGTTATGAAACAGGAGAAAAAAAAGAAGCACAGCCCTACCTTGAAAAAAGCGCCGCCCGCAAAGTCATTGACGCATACCGCTACTTAGGAAAACTATATTATGACATCTATCGGTTTGACGATGCCGTAGATAACTACGAACAACACATAGAATGGTTGGAAAAGAAAAAACGCCCTACCGAAATGGCTGAAGCAGAGCTGGAACAAATAAAGCAAGCAGCCCGTATGATAAAAGGAGTGGAAAACATTACTGTAATAGACAGCTTTGTAGTCGATAAAAATGATTTTCTAAAAGCATATAAAATCAGTAGAGAGTCGGGGGCACTCTATCACGATCCTGCGATATCCGGGACTGTCTATCAGACCGAAATGGGCAATAAAGTACTCTACGGAAACCAAAGCACAGACGGCAAGATGCAACTGTACTCCCGTATCCGTCTGTTGGACGGCTGGAGCGAGCCCGAACCCCTCACGTCCCTTAATGAACAGGGAAATGTAAACTATCCCTTCTTAATGTCAGATGGCATTACCTTGTATTATGCATCGGATGGAGAAGGCTCTTTGGGAGGATACGATATTTTTGTAACTCGCTATGATTCGGAAAATAGCAATTATCTTCGTCCCGATAATATAGGAATGCCATTTAACTCTCCCGCCAATGACTATATGTATGCCATTGATGAATTCAACAATATCGGCTGGTTTGCTTCAGACCGCTATCAGCCTGATAACAAAGTCTGTATCTATGTGTTTGTACCGAACTCTTCAAAAGAAGTATACAATTATGAAAGTACAGACGAACAGATCATCATAAATGCAGCCAGCCTGCGCTCTATCCATACTACTTGGAAAGATGAAGAGAAAGTACGAACCGGCAAGCAACGCCTGGCAGCCATAATGTATGCCAAAGAATCCGGAGAACAACAAAAAGACTTCACCTTGATAATAGATGATTCTGCCGTTTACCACACATTGAACGACTTCCGCTCTGCCGAAGCACGCAAACTTTACCAGCAAAGAATACAAAAGCAGAAGGATTATGACAACCTGAAGAAAAATCTGGATGACAAGCGCGAACAATATGCCCAAGGGAACAGTGCACGAAAGAAGAATCTGACACCCGCCATTTTGGAATTGGAAAAACGTACTGAACAACTTCTGAAAGAAATGGCCCAACTGGATATCAGTGTCCGCAACGAAGAAATAAAGAAGTTGAAACACTAATACAAAGATATTTATGGAAGTATTTATTATCGTATCGCTCATCTTGGCAGGACTACTTCTCTTTATTGTAGAGGTTTTCCTTATTCCCGGCATCAGTATAGCCGGAATAGCATCAGCCATCTGCCTGCTATATGCCAACTATTACGCTTTCGACACATTAGGACCGATAGCAGGATTCATTACTTTGATAGCATCCGTCCTAAGTTGCATAGCCATTATCGTTTGGTTTATGCACTCAAAAACCATGGACAAGCTTTCTTTGAAGAAAACACTGGATTATAAAATCGATCCCCTAAAAGGAACCCATATCCGCATCGGAGACAAAGGTATAGCAATAACCCGCCTTGCACTGATAGGCAATGCAAACTTTAACGGACACATCATCGAAGTGCGCTCTGCCGATGGTTTGATTGATGAGAATACTCCCATTTATGTAGAAAGAATGGTTGAAGGAACGGTGATTGTACGCAAATTCAACCAATGATAGGGAAATGACTTACAAATACGAATTTATCAGGTTTCTTGATTGACATTCTCATTCAAGCATATTTTAGACAATAGTGAAAACAGCAAAAACTTGATATTGAGCTGTTCAAATATAAATATTTACTTTTAAACAACTGATTATTATGATCGAACCCAACTATCTTCCTTTCATCCTTATAGGAGGTGGAATTATTTTCGTGGTACTATTCTTTCATTATGTGCCATTTTTCCTCTGGCTGTCTGCCAAAGTTTCGGGGGTACGCATCTCATTGGTGCAATTATTCTTAATGCGCATCCGTAATGTCCCTCCTTATGTCATTGTCCCGGCAATGATTGAAGCACACAAAGCCGGCTTAAGCAACATAACCCGAGATGAATTGGAAGCTCATTATATGGCAGGCGGGCATGTGGAAAAAGTAGTGCACGCACTAGTATCCGCGTCCAAAGCCAATATCGAACTGTCTTTCCAAATGGCAACTGGTATTGACCTAGCCGGTCGTGACGTATTCGAAGCCGTGCAAATGTCAGTGAACCCTAAGGTTATTGACACCCCTCCCGTTACCGCTGTAGCCAAAGACGGCATACAGCTTATAGCTAAAGCTCGTGTCACCGTACGCGCCAATATCCGCCAATTAGTAGGAGGTGCTGGAGAAGACACGATTCTAGCACGTGTTGGTGAAGGTATCGTGTCCTCTATCGGATCGTCCGAAAATCACAAATCCGTATTGGAAAATCCTGATTCTATCTCTAAATTAGTACTCCGCAAGGGCTTAGATGCCGGTACGGCTTTCGAAATCCTGTCTATTGATATAGCTGATATTGATATAGGCAGAAATATTGGAGCTGCTTTACAAATAGACCAGGCCAATGCCGACAAGAATATTGCACAAGCCAAAGCAGAAGAACGCCGTGCAATGGCCGTCGCCTTGGAACAGGAAATGAAAGCCAAAGCAGAAGAGGCACGCGCGAATGTAATTCAGGCAGAGGCCGAAGTACCCAAGGCCATGGCGGAAGCATTCCGTAGTGGCAACCTAGGTATTATGGACTATTACCGCATGAAGAATATACAAGCAGATACCTCCATGCGTGAAAATATTGCAAAACCCGAAACAACTTTCGGTAATGAGCCATTAAGTAAATAAAACTAGTATTCAACGATTAATATATTTTTCTTGGATGCGAATGGAACTGTTTTTCTCTTGATAATGCTAATATCAATGAAAGTTTATAAATCCGTAACATCTACATCCAGGAAATAATCTGTTTGCATACTCATTAAAAAGACAAGAAATATAACATTAATTATACTGGCCATTAACCACAAAAATAAAGATTATGAAAAAATATTATGCAGAATCTGAGTTGATTATCAATCCCGACGGCTCTATCTTCCACCTTCATATCAAACCTGAACAGTTGGCAAATAAAATAATTCTAGTAGGTGACCCCGGGCGTGTAGCATTAGTAGCTTCTCATTTCGATACTAAAGAATGTGAAATAGAAAGCCGTGAGTTCAAGACCATTACCGGTACTTATAAAGGAAAACGTCTCACCGTAGTTTCCACCGGTATAGGTTGTGACAATATAGACATTGTGATGAATGAATTAGATGCTTTGGCCAATATTGATTTCAATACCCGTTATGAAAAAGACCACTTGCGCCAATTGGAATTAGTACGTATCGGTACATGTGGCGGATTACAGCCTTATACTCCTGTTGGTACCTATATTTGTTCTGAAAAGTCTATCGGTTTTGACGGACTGCTTAATTTCTACGCCGGACGCAATGAGGTTTGCGATCTGAAATTAGAACAAGCTTTTATAGATTACATGGGGTGGGAAGGTAATGTATGCATCGCCCACCCATACGTTATTGATGCCGACCGGGAATTAATAGACCGCATTGCGCAAAATGATATGGTCCGTGGCGTAACTATCGCCGCAGGAGGTTTCTTTGGTCCGCAAGGACGAGAACTCCGTATCCCATTGGCCGATCCTAAACAGAATGAAAAGATTGAGAAATTTGAATACAATGACTATCGCATCACTAACTTTGAAATGGAAAGTTCCGCCCTTGCCGGATTAGCACGCCTGATGGGACACAAAGCCATGACTGTATGTATGGTGATTGCCAACCGACTAATAAAGGAAGCCAATACCGGCTATAAAAACTCTATTGATGGTTTGATAGAAAAAGTCTTGGAAAGAATATAATTCCCAATTTAGGTGTCTATATAATATGGATAAGATTCACCGGATCATCTATCAATACTTATTCTTATTATCATCCAGAAGAAGATTGGCATAAACAGATTTTTTACAGAATAAGCCAACTCTTTTTACCTAACAGGGGACATCGCTTCATAGAAGACCATTTTTTGTAAAAAAACAACAAGATGTCCCCTCATAAAACAAATAAAAATATGGAAACCAGTTTCAAACAAACAACTAGTAATAAAGTAGAACGTTACCGTCTTTTCCTCCCTCAGTTTGAACTTTTAATATCAGATGAAAAAGAAGAAATAAGTGTTTTGGCCAATACTGCTGCTGCTCTTCGGGAAGCCTTCGGCTTTTTTTGGGTAGGTTTCTATCTGGTTAAAGACGACCAACTTATTTTAGGACCTTTTCAGGGAAGCACCGCCTGTTATCGCATCCATAAAGGAAAGGGAGTATGTGGGACCTCATGGGCAGAAGCCGAACCTTGATAGTGCCCAATGTAGAACAATTCCCCGGACATATAGCCTGCAGTTCTCTTTCCCGCTCCGAAATTGTTGTTCCTATTCTTGCTAATGGACAAGTAAAGGGAGTATTGGATATTGACAGTAATCTATTAAACTTTTTTAATGAAACAGACCGCCGTTATTTAGAAGAAGTAACAGCCATTGTAGCTAAAACATTATATTATTAACCAAATGAAAATGATAAACCAAGATACAATCTGTGCCATTGCCACCGCCCAGGGAGGAGCCATCGGAATAATTCGTGTATCTGGCCCAAAAGCGATTGAAATAACGTCACGCATATTTACACCCGCCACAGGCAAGCCACTGACAGAACGAGCACCATATACTCTTACTTTCGGAAAGATTTGTTCCCCAAAGCGAAAAATTAATAATACACTTTTCCAACAAACGAGTGAAATTCCGCAAGAAAAAAGTGAAACGTTACAAAAAACTTCGTCAATTACTTCTTCTGCAGAAGAAGTAATTGACGAAGTTTTAATTTCCTTGTTCCGCGCCCCCCATTCTTATACCGGTGAAGACAGTACGGAAATCATGTGTCACGGTTCATCTTATATCCTGCAGCAAGTTATACAACTCCTGATCTATAATGGATGTCGTGCCGCTCTACCAGGTGAATACACCCAACGTGCTTTTCTAAACGGAAAAATGGACTTGAGCCAAGCCGAAGCTGTTGCCGATCTGATAGCCTCATCGTCTGCCTCCACCCATCGCCTAGCCATGAGCCAGATGCGCGGAGGATTCAGTAAAGAACTTTCTAACCTGCGTAACCAATTACTTCATTTCACTTCGTTAATGGAATTAGAACTGGATTTCAGTGATCATGAAGAACTAGAATTCGCCAATCGTGACGAACTGAGCAGTCTAGCTACCCATATCGAACAAGTTATTGCCCGGCTAGCTCATTCTTTCAGTGTAGGAAACGCAATCAAGAATGGCATTCCTGTAGCAATTATCGGAGAAACGAATGCCGGAAAATCTACCTTACTGAATGCGTTGCTGAATGAAGAAAAAGCCATTGTCAGTGATATCCATGGAACGACCCGTGACGTAATAGAGGATACGATCAATTTACAAGGTGTCACATTCCGATTTATTGATACAGCTGGAATCCGCCAAACGAACGATGCAATAGAAAATCTAGGGATAGAACGTACTTTCCAAAAGATGGACCAAGCATATGTCATTTTATGGATGATAGACTCTACAGATGCCCAAAGGCGGTTCGAAGAATTAAAAGCCGACATTCTTCCACACTGCGAAGGGAAAAAGATGATTATTTTATTTAATAAGTCAGATCTGTTACTAGCAACACAAAAAGAAGAGTTGTCAGCCATATTTGCTGACATGAAAGTGGAAAAACTATTTATCTCAGCAAAGAAAAGGGAAAATATAACGATTCTGGAAAAGAAGTTAGTACAGGCAGCTGCCTTACCGGAAGTCAACCAAAACGATATTATCATTACAAATGTACGCCATTACGAAGCATTAACACGAGCATTGGATTCTATTCATAGAGTACAGGAAGGATTGCAATTGGAATTATCAGGAGATTTGGTAAGTGAGGATTTAAGACAATGTATCCACGAACTAAGTGAGATTGTTGCAGAAGGAGGTATAACCTCGGAAGAAACATTGCAAAACGGATGATGCCTTGACCGAATGGTACACTCCGGAAGAGATTGAGAAAAACTATGGAATGACACGTGTAGCCATCCGTTCACATGTCTATCGCAACAACATCCCTTCAAAGAAAGAGCACGGCCAGATATTCTACTCAAAACTTCACTTCGATCTGTCCAAGAAGACAACCGAAGATGATTCTTCAGAATACTATACCGTACAGGAAGCCATGAAGAAGTATAGTCTCACACGGGATTCTGTTTACGGCATTCTGCAATTCCACGAAATAAAACGGGAGAAGAAAGGGCGCTTTGTGAGATTCCTGAAAGTGGAATTTGACCACATTATGGGCGCCAGATAATGAATCTGTACAGACAGATATACAGACTGGAAAATGATTTTATGCTGAATGCGGTCTGCATAAAGTCATTGTGCATCTTCACCGCAAAATTTAAGTCAACTAATAACATTTGTAACTATGTCAGAATGTAAAACTGTAACTTTAAGAACCCGCCCGTTAAAAAATGGTATGCTTTCCTTCTATCTAGACTATTATCCGGGCTACCGTGACCAGGAAACAATGAAGACTATCCGTCACGAAGGTTTGAACATTTATATCTATGCAAATCCGAAGAATCAGCGGGAACGTGACTTCAATGCAACCATGTCAGAGAAAGCAGAAGCCATCCGATGCCGTCGCTTTGAAGCTATCGTAAACGAACGATATGATTTCTTCGACAAGAGGAAATATAAGGCAGACTTTCTGGAATACTACCGTAAGCAACTTCCCAAGCACGACCAGAAATGGGAATTCGTTTATCAGCACTTCTATAACTTCGTACATGGCAAATGTACTTTCGAAGAAATTGATGTGGAGCTGTGTAACAAGTTTCGTGAATATCTGCTCAATGCCAGACAGCTAAAACGGGATGGATATATTACACGAAACTCAGCGTCCGGCTACTGGTCCACATTCAGAGGATTCCTGAAGATTCTCTATCGCAATCGGCTGATCAAGGCAAACATAAATGATTTTCTGGAAAAGATTGAACCGGAAGATGTGGTAAAGGACTATTTGAGTGTAGAGGAATTGTACTGTCTGGCCGAAACACCATGCAAGATACCAGTTCTAAAAACCGCTTCCCTCTTTTCGTGCCTGACCAGTTTGAGACTCAGTGACATACTTACTCTCTGCTGGGAGGAAATTGTTGATTTTGCAGCAGGAGGAAAATGTGTACACACCATCACACAGAAGACAAAGACGGAAGACATCATTCCCATTAGTGATGAAGCTCTGAAGTTAATAGAATACTCACCTGAGAAGAAGGGGTTGGTATTCAAAGGTCTGAAAAGATGCTGGACCCAGGTTCCCATGAAGGAATGGATTCGCTCTGCCGGAATCACCAAGAATATAACATTCCATTCGTATCGTAGAACATTCGCAACCCTGCAAGGAGCGGCTGGGACCGACATCCGTACCATACAAAGTATGATGGCTCATAAGAGCATAACCACGACTCAAAGATACATGAAAGTAGTGGACAGCAACAAGCGTGAAGCGAGCAATAAGATTACCCTAAAAAGGAAAGAATAGCAGTCTGTATCCTATATAAATAATATGCCTAAAGTATGATTATAGTATGATTTAGAGTATGATTTTCGTACTTTAGGCTTATTTTTCTTAAAATCTCAACGATTATCTGTCACTAATTACAACTATTTGGAAATAGAAAATATATTTGCCATAAAAACTAGTACATATAATTACAGAACATGACAAACAATATTAAATTATCGGCACGAAAGACAAGTTTCATACTTGCAGTAAGTTGTATCCTTTTTTCAGTAATTGCAACATATCTGTACATTAATCACCAGATAGATCTGACCAGGTATACAACACCTATAATATTAGGAACCTTTGTAATAATCATAACGTGCGGAGGATTACAACGTGTATTCTATATATTCCTTACGGATGAATGTCCGCAGATCTTTTCTGATAATCAAAGAAATTCTATACCTGACAAGGTTATTCCCAAACCAGATATGATAATTGAAGAATGCAGTGAACCAACTGTAGAAGTTTCAGATATAGAAATGATTGAAGTTAGCAATACAACAGAAGTTATTTCAATGATTGAGTTACCGGAAAAGACAAAGAATACTGATACGACTGAAAATAAAGCTGTCAGCTCTGAAATCGTTACATCCATTACAATATCAGAACAGCATGATGATTCGAAAGAAATCAAAGTTTTGGAGCAACAACCTACTTCAGAAGTTAAACCCGAAGCTTTTTCATATCTCCAGGGATTCGAAAGCCGTATGGAAGAAATTCAGAAGGAAGAATTAGAGAGAAAAATAATGATTATAAATGCTATTCATGAATATACCACCTATTCTACCGCAAAATTTCTTACCAAAGAGAATCTGCTTATACTACATGAAAACATAGACCATTTGGCAAGTGGGCAATCAGATTTGTATAAACCCATTCGTTCAAAAATGGAAACTCCTCTTACATCACCTTCATTACGACATTTTGTCTGGAATATAGGCGAACGGTTAGGCATATCATTATCAGAAAGAGCCAATTTCATAAAAACCATATTTCCTAATGAATTAAAAAATGCAACTTTGGGATACCTTGTCAAGAATCTCAAAGATACCATACACAGTCAGATTCCTATTGACAGTCCAAAATATGATGATTTTAAATTTGATTATACTCTTATAAACAAAGCGCAATGTGAGAAAAAAATGAATTAATACAGACCGGAAAATGATTCTCGTCTCCTATTTTTCTGCATAATGTCATTGATTTAGTTTGTGGCGTATTTAAACACAACAAATAAAGACATTATGCATTTTAAAAATTTAACCTTTAACGATTTACCTACAGTCGTAGGTGAATTATGTAAGAGAATTGAAAATCTGGAAACTGTATTGAAAAACAGTCTGGCAGTCCAAAACAAGGTCAAAGAGAACCATCACGTTCCTATGACGGTGGATGAAGTATGTACCTACCTTGGCATATCCAAATCCTCATTTTATTATAAGGTCAAGCATGGGGGCATTCCTGTAATCAAACAAGGTAAACATCTTTTTGTCTATCGTGATGAACTGGACAAATGGCTTGAGACCGGAAGAAAGGTACAGGTTCCACTGACTTTTGAAGAAGAACAGACACAGATGCTTGCTGTCACCCGTCGTAAGGCTAACCCTAAAAACGTGTAAAGCCTATGGACAAGACAGACATTAGAATTCCTACTGACGAGGAATTGACCGCTTATATGGAGGAATCTGCTGTAAGTGCAAACGGAGCTTATGAACAGTCACCGGTTGTATTGATGGTAGATGATGCCGCAATCGGTACACTGGGGAACTTCAGTGCCTCTATAGGCAAGGCCAAAAGCAAGAAAACTTTTAACGTTACTGCCATTGCAGCATCGGCATTGAAAAACGGTACTGTGCTGAAATACCGTTCATCATTTCCAAAGGATAAGCGAACTGTGTTGTACATTGATACAGAACAGGGACGCCATCATTGCCAAAAGGTATTGAAAAGAATCCTGCGCCTTGCCGGACTCCCGGAGGACAAGAATCCAGACAATCTGATTATGCTGGCTTTGCGCAAGTACGCCCCTCCGATACGTCTGGCTATAGTCGAACAGGCTATCGGCACAATCCCCGATCTCGGACTGGTGATTATAGATGGCATCCGAGACTTTCTTTATGATATCAATTCCCCCAGTGAAGCGACCGATATTATTTCCAGATTCATGCAATGGACGGATGACCGCCAGATTCACATTCATACCATTCTCCATCAGAACAAGAATGACGAGAATGCCCGTGGTCACATCGGCACGGAACTGAATAACAAGGCAGAAACAGTCATGCAGGTAGAAGTGGACAAAATGGACAGAACAGTGAGCGTAGTAGAAGCCATTCATATCCGTGACCGGGCATTTGAACCGTTTGCTTTCCGTATAAACGATGAAGTCTTACCTGAACTGCTGGATTCCTATCAACCCCAGGAAAAGAAAATCGGAAGACCTGCAAAAGAACCGTTTGATCCGTACAAGGAAATTTCCGAGAGCGTGCATCGGGCAGCTCTGGACGCAGCTTTTACAAACGTCTGTATTACCAGTTATGACGATTATCTAGAACGGCTGAAGGAAGGATATGCCCTGCAGGATATTAAGCTGAGACATAACAAAGCGGTTAAAGTTGCCACCTTCCTCAGTAACAAAAGGATGGTCATAAAAGAGGGAAAGAAATATAAAATCAACCCAGATAGCCATTATTGAATCCGGCTTTACTTTATTGGCAGGGTGTACATATTAGAATAAAGCAAAGTCATAAAGACGTTATAGGGAATATTCATCTTCTCCCCTTTTATTGGATAATCAAAATACTTATATCGTTTATGGTAGCAGTCGAAATGCCAATTTCATTTGTATATACGACACGGCTTGCCGTGCAGTTTCAACAGGTATCTGTTGCGAGATATGCTAAGGTATAACCTCCACTCCATTATGGTTGTACATTGGCGCTCTCGCCGGCTCAGTCACTTCGCCGGTGCGGTACTCGCAGGCTCGCACCTTAACCCGTTATAATATTAGATTTTCATGGAAAAAGAAATAATAAAACAAACAGAACAGAACTAGACTCCGGACAACAGGAGAACCGTATTTATCGGGGCCAAAGTCAGCCCCCGACAGAAAGAACATATCAAGTCACTGGCCGAACAATGCGGAATGACCGTAAGCGATTATCTGCTTGCGCGGGCATATAATTATAAGCCAAAGGCAAGACTCTCCAAAGAGGAAGTTGCACTTCTGCAGAATCTGGACAACTGCCGTGCTGACCTGGTGAAATACACATCAGCCCTTCATGGAATGAGTGCAAGCCAACGGCACATGATGTTCAACCAGATTCCATTTATGGTGAACTGGCTGAAGGAGCTTGGCTATGTGGCAGAAAATGTCTGCCAGTTCCTAAATTCCGTAAAAGAGCCGAACAGTATTCCAACCAATAATAAAACTGAAGAATCATGATCGCAAAGGCTAAAGCAATACCGCATGGCATAAACGACATCCGTTATATAACCGGCGAATCACATAATAAAAAACATCCGGAAAAAATCTATCGGGTATTGGACAATATGATGCCATCGGAGCCAGATGCAATGGGTGTTTGGAATTCAATGCAACTTACTCTTTCCCGCTTCCGCCCGGTGAAGAACTCAGTCATCAGAATTGAACTTAATCCGTCACCCAAACATACCAAGGACTTCACCATTGAAGACTGGCAAAAACTTTGACAGGATTTCGCTAAAGAGTTTGACAAACAGGTGTTCAAAGACAAGGACGAGAAAGTACGAAACTGTCCGACCAATCTGGCCAACAGCAAATACACAGTCTGGCTCCATATGGAATCCAATAGCGGAGTTCCGCATCTTCATGCTGCTGTCTGCCGGATGGATGAAGACGGAAAGATTAACAACGACCACAATATACACCTTCGTGCCCAGTGGGCAGCAGAAAGAGTGGCAAAGAAACGTGGATGGACAACAGCAGAACAGGTAAGAAATATCAACATGATATTGATTACACGAGATTGTATAAATGTACTTAAATCCATGTCATCATGGTCATGGGATGAATACAAAGCAGCATTGACAAAGAAAGGATACACCATACATGAGCGAAAGGACGATGATGGTATTCTTCACGGATATGCTATCATGAAAGGAAAGACGAAATACAAAGCTTCCGATCTGGGTATTGGTAAAAACCTGATGGTTTCAAAACTTCCTGCCACATGGGAGAAACTTCATTATAGGTCAGGCATTGCAGCAAACAACAAACCTAAAGACACTGATTCGAAACAGATTCAGAAGCCATCGGCATCCGCTGATTATACCAAATATAAGATCTACAATCCGAATACGGTTCCCTATACATTGAGTCACGAAGGCCAGGAACATCGGTTCTACATTCCAGAAAAGGTACTCAACCATTTTAACGATGAATTTGATTATCGTTTCGTTTCCAATTCACAGGAGTTAACCGATATGGCAGTAGCAATATTTGTCGGATTGCTGGAAGTTCCCAATGCACCAACCGGAGGTGGCGGTGGTTCACAAAGCGAATTGCCATGGAGAGATAAGGACGAGGATGATCTCTTATGGGCAAAAAGATGTGCCCGTGCTGCCATTCGTACCTTAGGAAAGAAACCGAAAACTGGATTAAAACGATGAGCTTATGAAAAAGAAATTTGATTTTACCGCTGAAATGAAGGAAGTGCAGGTTACCAAAAGTACTCCTCAAAATGAATATCTTGAGGAGGAAAAACGTCTGCTTGGTATAAACGTAAAAGAACTTGCCGAGTTGAATGACAATGTGTATGGATTGAGGACGGATCTTACCGCATTGGTAGATTTATTAGGAAAATACAAACTGTCTATTACTCAGGATACGCAAGATCAGGCTGTTAAATTTGGTAATACCGTTCTTGGCCGGTTTATTGACCAAATTGAGATCAAATGCACTGAGGCAGAACAAAGGATTGCTCAAATGGATAATCGCATTTATTTATCATATAAGGCATTTTATATTTTGATTGTCATTCTAATTACCCTATCCTCTTTTTTGATCTGTATGATCGTGGCGAATGTAGAATTTTTGCATTCCTGGTTAATTTGGAGGATGGTTGCTGCATGTGGGCTTATAGCGATCTTGGGAATTACGATGGTGATAGTAGTTCATAAGTTACTTGGAAATAAAACCTGATGAAAAAATATTAAACAATAGCTTTCTGTTCTAAAAAAATGTGACAAGAATTATAGTTTTCAAGCTGTAACTCTTGTCACACATTTTATTTATTATTTATTTTTAACTCTTCATTTCAAGCATAGCAAGCATTAACAAAATTTCAAATCGAGTACTTTATTAATTATAAATACTTTATGCCTACATTAGAATTATAATGAACTAAATCCTACACGAAAAACTCAAATTAGCGGGAAAAGAAAAGTTTTGACTTGCAGATAATATTATGTGGTTGGAAATTATTCAAGCTCGGTATATTCCCTATTATTCAAAGAATCAAAATGTTCAAGTTCCCTATTCATTTCATCTTGATTTATCAAGAAAGAAGGACAAGATTTTGCTCTTGCAGTATCATGTTGCTCAAACCGGTCTATTCCTAAATATTTATACAAGCGGCATAGTTTTCCTGAGCCGTCATAGCTGTCAACAAAATTTTTACAGTATAAACAATTCTTAATACCAAATCTTTTATATCCTTGATATTTAACCATTTCATATACTCCAAAAGCAACAGGTGTATGAATGCATATTTCCAAAAGAGATTGTTTCCTAACTTTAGCTATATTCTTACACAAAGATGTGTCTTGATAACATTGTGACTTACCGGATGCATATAGAATATAACGAGAAAATTCTATCTCTATTGGCTGGCAGCCAAAGTGATTTTGTCAGGAACCATGTTAACATAATCCCTGCACCCGTTAAAGATATTTTTGAAAAAAGTTCCGATGAAGTTCCAGATAGAACTGCCATGAAGCTTTACCGTTCCTATCACACTGTGATAAGTTGCTGCCATCTCTGCACCGGCATCACTACCATAATGAAGTGAATTGTTGCGTTGAGTAGTCAGCTTTCGAATGGTTCGCTCAGCCAGGTTGTTGTCTATCGGTAATTCACCATCATCCAGGTAAGCAAAGATCTCTTTCCAGAACCGGTTCAGATAATTGAGAGCTTCTCTATAATACCGGCTTCTAAATTCTGAATCCTTTGACTGTTCACTATCTAACAAACTGCGCAGCTCTATTAGGAGTTCCTTCGTTTCCAAGCTTTGCCTTTCTTGAAACCTTTCCTTGGGAGTTAATCCGGCATCATCGTATTTACGCTCCCTCATAAAGAACTCCTTTAAAATTTCGGAAAAGCGTTCTGCAGTCGGTTCACCACCCTGATTGGAAGCCTTGACAAACTTGTTCTTGGCATGAGACATACAAACTTGGTGGACAGTATCTTTAAACCGGGCTGATTTCAGCTCATTGCCGATAAATACATAAGCATTGTATCCGTCGGACATTATACTCTTCAATTCTGCATCGCCCAAAAAGTCTGTAAGTACATTACGACCACGCGAGCCATTCTCATAGAAGAAAATGGCTGTTTTCCGGGCCCACAAACCAGTTCGTCCAGGTATGTCTTACCTTTCTTAAGCCAGTTGCGCAACGTGTTTTTAGAAATGGTCATGCCCATATCTGTCAGCCATTGGGGAAGAAGACCAAAAGTCACATTCTTTACATAAACTTCATAGGCGATAGCCTGCAGAAATTCAGGAGTGGCCCTAGTGCCTTCAAAACTGGTTACTACATCCGGATGGCCTTCAGAAGGGAAATAGCCCCACTTCGGCTTTTTACCAGGCTCTGCATAATGAACCATCTCAAAACATTCTTCCGTAAGGAAAGTACGGAAACTGAACACCCGTACCATTCTCCTTTCAATGATCCGACCGGGAACCTTTGTCAAATCGGAAGGATGCTCTGTCGCTTCTCCGGCTACTCCCGTCGTTTTATAACCGTATCATAATCATCCTTCTCCTTCCGGCGGTCTGAATCACTTGTTTTAGCTTTAGATTGTATCTTTTGACGTCTATCACCAAAACGTTCCTGATTGGCGTAATCAAGTTTTTCCTGAAGTGATTTTATCTTACGTTCAGCCGATTTGCGAAGTTTATGCTCTTCCGATAACCGATTCTCAAGGTCAACATGTTTCGATTAGTCTCAGAAACCATGGTACAACCAAAACATGATGCTCTATTTAAGCTATCTTCATTTTCCCAACATAAAGGATCTGAAGAACAATTTACTGCACGTTTCATTGCAGATTCAATAATACTACTAATAAGTCGAGGCTGTCCTTGCCATACAAGGCCTCCCATACTGCCTTCTGCTCCATCTGCTGTATAAATAAGCACGCCACACATTTTGTCTGAGTAATATAGCCGCTCACTCAAACTTGCAGTAGGGTAACCACAAGTAAATTCAAGTTCTTTCATTAACACATGGCTAAATGTATGAAGTAGATAAAATTTAGCTCTTCCGTAAAGAGAAATCTCCTGATATAAAAATTCTCCTAATGCCCCATTATCAAGTTGACATTTATAATGATCATTTAAATCATTTTCTTCAGCCCACCTTTCAATAGTAGCCATATCAAATGCAAAAAACAAGCCTTCACCATATATTTGATTAGCAGGTAATACATATATGTCAGACGGTATTCCATCAAAAATGGGCTTCATCTCATCACCTGGTGCCACAATCTTCCCACTATCATCAAGTTTAGATGTTGGCATGTTTACTCGACCAAAGCCTAACTGTGTATTTGTAAGAGAAACTGTATTCACTTGTTTAATTGTTTTAAAATATGGCTGTAAAGAGTTAGGAATAATAATTTCATTAAACTCTAATCCTTTAGATTTTCGATTGGGTTCATGAATATCAGTGAGAACTTCAAATTCTGTTAATCGATATGTTGCAACAGGATCATTATCTTCGTCTTCTACAATTAATCCAAGAAACATATTTTTGATATTTTCATAATCAAAATCTGTCAGACTACACTGCCAGTTAAGATTTGCATCCTCAATAAATTCATCACAAGCATTATACTTTTTTTTCCAAAATTCTTCTTGAGTCATTTCTGGCCTTCTAGTAACCATTGTATTATATTTCTCAGTTACTTTACTTAACACCATACGAGCCTGATCATTCAACTGCCCAGGCTTTAATGGAATAAAATCTTTAGGAATATATAAACTACTAAAACCACTTGCATAGTATATGCTATTACTAGTTACCATTGCTACTTGCATCTTAGTCTTTTGGCCAGTAGACAAGCATCGTTCATATGCATTATCTTTGTTAACCCATGGACGTTCACCTCGACAATAAGGTTTAATATTCATTATACCAGCTAATGAAACAGAATAACCGCATTTTGAACATTTTAGTGTGCCCCCACGATTCTGCTTGGTTACGAGAATTAAGCCATTTAATATTATGCTTACCTCCACAACTACAATCTTCACAGTCGTAACCAAACAATTCGAAACCTGCATCATCATCCATTTTCTCATGTTTAAGAGACGCACAGAAGAACTTATACCATGGGATATCTGATATATGACCATTTGGGCAAATAAGAATAAGTGGAACTGGTTTTAATAGACCATATTCTACATCATCATGTAAAACTTCAGCCTTTATTTTTCTATAAGTTTTCTTATTAGGATCGCGTGGAGGAACAAAATATGTCATTTTCCCATCATTACATTTACGAATTTGCCATTCTTTACGCCACTCATTAAGAGGTTTGATTTCAGAATTAGCAGAAATAAACCACTGAGGAAAATTAATAGCAGGGATATAAAACATATCTTCGCCTAATTCAGTTCCAAATCGCGCTTTAATAGATTCATAAAGTGGATTACCTTTACGTTGTATTTGATTAAATGAATTCAGTAGAATATGAGGTATTGCAACAAAACATTTTAATTGGGTAAACCTTTTTTTCACATTTAAAAAATCCACAAAACGCGGATCTTCAATCAATTCAACACCACATTCTTCTTGAATTTTTGGGATATTTAATGTTTGTGATTGTATCTCCTTTATTTTATTTGATACCACCTCCACAAATTTCCAGTTATTAATACTTAATGGCATAATAAAACCACCCCACTTGGTAGTAATAATAGATCCTACACCTGCAGCAGTAGACAAGATTTTATAATTGCCCATAGATTGATTATATTGATTCTCTTTACGTATATCCATAATATTATTTATTTAAAATGTGAAGGACAGCTTCAGGTTCAACTAATCTTAATGCGGATGGTACTATCCACTTGCTAGCAGCTTTTTGCTCCGAATAATCATCTGTAGAAACTAACAAAGATACCTCTTCAGCACCTTTTCGCCCAGCTGCATAATAGACTAGAGAATCACCATATTGTTCTGCTTTATTTACCCATTGGTCAAGACTTACATCTATCCATTCATATATGTAAGATAATTGCTCTTTTGTTATGATTTCGCGCTCTAGTGCATGTAATGTAGAATCAAGAGCCTGAGTCCTTGCGTAACGATTCTCAAAATACTTTTTCAGCTCAGATTTTAATTCTGTTGCGATTGGAATGGACATTTTATTTGCATCTTTGCGATCAGCAAGATTCTTGTATAAATGTCTAATTATAGTAGCCATATATAAAGGCATATACTTTTCTACAGCCTTTGGTGAAAAAGGAGTAATGGAGATTGGCTCAACATAATAATATAACTTTTCATGAAATTCTCTAAACCTTTCAAAATGAGACATATCTCGAGAACGAAAAGGATTATGTAACGTTAAGACTAATCCTTCTTTATCACGTGCGACACGAGAGCTTGCTTGAATGTACTCAGCGATATTTCTAGGCATAGAATTAATTATGATTGTATTAAAACGGCTTACATCAAGTCCCACTGATATCATATTTGTTGCTAAAATATAATCAGCTGGAAGAATTGCACTATTATATATATTTGTTTCACCTTCTTTTAAATATGGCAATCGTTTATTAGGATCCCATTTTATTGTTTGTACTTTTGTTAATTCTTTTACTGCATCACCACCAGATAAACGACCAGTCAACTCAGTCTTAGAGAATATTTCGTTATATGCATAAAAACATTCCAACATATCAGTAAATCGAAGTACTCGTTTAAATAAACGACGAGTATACTTAGTAAATTCAAGATAGAATTGAGCATCAGTTTTTCCTACCTCTTTTAATGAGTTGAAATAAGAAATTATCGAATAATAATAGTCTGCAGCCTCTATAAATGACTTATCATTAATCTCTAACAATGCTTTATTTTTACGTTCATACAGTGCTCGATGTACAAATAAAATTGCAGCTAAACGCATTTGAGTAGTCATCTGAGTACGTCCAGTAGGCATTATACCAATATATTTGCGTTTAGAAACGTACGACCAATTATCATTTTCTCCTTGTTTATCCCTTTTATAGAAAGCAAAAAACGAGTCATCATAATCTGTTCCATTTTTAGGAAAGATACAAATATCCCGATCATATAGAGCTCGCACTTGAAAACTGGTATTACGTGTGGTAGCTGTTGATGATATAATCTTAGGACGAATCACAAGCCCATCCTGCCTTTTGTATGAACACAACTGATCAATAGCTGCTTCAAACAAACTTACTGCAGAACCCAATGGACCTAATAACAAATGTAATTCATCTTGAATAATCAAATCTGGTGGATTGCATCCTGTACCATTTCCAAATAAACGTCTAGAATCTGCACACGCTTCATTTACATTAACTCGGCGTGCAAGTTGAGCAAATTTATCTACAGTCCCAAATAGTAATGTTGGCGGCTCTTCATATACATGGTCATCACAAAGTCTGATAGGCAGATAGTTTCGTTTTCCATATGTACATTTTTTGTTACTACATCCAAAATAATAATGATCAACAGATACTTCTTTATCTCTAAGCAAAGAACCACACCAAGGACAACGATCTAGTGGTATTTGTCCATGTCCTCCATCAGAAACCCAGTTTTTTCGAATTTCTTCAGCTAGATTTTTATAATGATTAGGCAATGAACTTTCTCCAACAAATAGACCAATAGAAATTTCTTTATCTCCTAAATTGTATTTATCCCATTTCCTAATCTGTTCTAATGCAAGAATAAGTCGTAACGCACGTTGAAATTGTTGAGTTGTAAGTAAGCGTAATGTATAACGCATTATTGCAGCAACGCCATCGCCAGCTCCATTTTTAAGCAACAATCTACGATTTATTATGACTAATGCAATTATACCCAAATAAGACTCAGTCTTACCTCCACCGGTTGGAAACCATACAAGATCTACTAATTCATTGCGTTTTTCCCATTTTGGATCACACTTACTTTGGAAAATTCCATCAAGATTAAGCAAAATAAACGCAAGCTGGAAAGGTCGCCATGCAGCTACAACTCCAGGAAAAATTGTAGTATCTAGCGCTTTATCTTTATAATATTCAAAACTTAAAATTTTTTCATCCTTTAAGACTTGTTCTTGATTATTACTTTTACTATGCCAAAGCTGCATAAACATAGCAGTATTCATTAATCGAAAAATCTTCATCTTATCAGGATTTGTCAAGAATTCATCAATATTATTCTTTATTCTCTGATAGTCCTTCTCACATTTAGTAATATTCTCTCGTCCAATCGAGTTGCCAGCAGCATCTAATTGCTTTATCCATATTTGATATGAATCAGCAAATTTACGAAGGCCTTCAACAATCTCAGTATCTGTATTAGAAGAAAGGACAGAAAGCCACTTAAATTGAAGATATTGATTATCTTCTACATATTTCTTTGGTAAGAATTTGTTAGTCTTTTCATCAAAAATGTGTTTAGTCTTATCTCGTGGTTCTGGTTCTACATCAGGTGTTTCAACAGACGGCATAAACTCTGAACAAACGTGTATAATTCCATTATTATCATAGTACCAATTTGCAGAACAGATGTGGCCAATAGCATAATCTTCAATATTACGATAAAGATACTGCAAACTGCTTACTTCACAATCATCAAGTTCTGGATTTATTTCGTTTCTATATGGTATAATTTCAGAACTCGAGACGTCAATTTTAACTCCAAAAAATGTTAACTCATTAATCTTCTCTGCAACAATAGAATAGTAATACTTAGTATCAACCTTAACCTTAGTAGAGTCATTAGCAAGCATTACTTTTAAATATGTCTTACCATTGATTCCCTTATAAATCTGTAACCATATGGACAAAGAAGCTTCGACTTCAGGAGTAAGAGTATACTTTACTATTCCTTTTGTAACACCTTCTTTAGGGGGGATTATGATCTTTCTCTTCCCTGATTCAAAATCAAAAGCAAATGCTGATAAATCAATTTCTTTACAAAAGTTTGTTCCTACCCAGAACCCGAATCCTTTAGAATCACATATGGATAGTATATCTTCAAAATAAGATAAAAAAGTTTCATATTGTTCTATTTTTGCAATACGAACTTTATGTTCTGCAACCTTATCCGGACTCAAATATTCACCTTCTCTGTTTACGTATTTTAGGGATTTAAATAGTCGTTCTTTATATGCACTTAAAAATTTGTTTTTATCTTGGAAAGAGCTATCTGTATAAATTGAATCATATTCTCCATTAGGATTTTTAGCTATAATTGAACAAAAATATTTATTAAGTTCTCGCATTTTATCGCGAAAATCCTTCAAGTCCTGTGCTTTATTTATAACTTTTAACAAACTTAGTTTTTTGTCTTGGTATCTGAAATACTGAGAAAATAAATCTTTACATTTTTCTATAGAATATACTTTCTCAAAAAAATCATAATCTTCTATATTTACATATAAACGTGTTTTCTCAGATAATTTTTTATAATAACGTCCTGAAATTGTTATTTTAGTACTCGAAGTTAAAGATTTAATGTTTTTAACACAACAAGATATACCTATTCTATCAGGGAATCTACGACTTAGCGAATTAATATCTTCATCCTCTTCTTGATTTCCTAAATCCCTCATGTCATCTCCTTGTTCGTCCGAATCCTCATCTGATAAATTTTCATCACCAATATTTTCATCGTCGTTCATTTCGTATTTTAGATCAGACATAAATAATGACTGATTATCTTTTCGTGGGAAAAGAATGCCTGTACTATAAATAGAGCCTGGCGTTGTATTAAGTACTTCACATACAAGTTCTTTCTCATTTTCATTAGAAACATATACTCCAAAATTATTTCCGCAACCACCTGGACCTATTAACTGTTCCTTAATGAAAGATTCCAATGAATTTCTTTTATCTTTGATCATAACTTATGGATTTAATTAGTCTAAAATTTATAGTGCCGTCTTTTATAAGATCTAAAATAATCTTAATATCATTTTCACTACCAATATTAAGATAATCAAGAACTTCATTACTTAACTCTTTATAGGCTTTCTTCATGTCTGTTTCAAGTAAACAGTGAATTAAAAATGTCCTGAAAATTATATTTTTACCTTCAGTATTTGTACTTATTCTTGACTTTCTATGTCTTAACATTCGAGTATATAATCCCTCTATTTGAAGATATTCTTCAATCACTCTCTTTTGCATACGTCTACTACGAGGAAGTACTGAATTTTCAGATGTGTCTAACCATCGTTTAAATGAAATAAATTGTATCCTTTCAGCTGGAAGAAGTGGTTTCATTATATCATTATAAACAACTTGTTCTCCATATTGTGCTACTCGATGCCCTAAAAGGATCTTCCACATTTCTCGGCTTGATAGTTTCTCTTCATCAGTTAAGCAATACTTTGGATTATTTCGTATCATTAATTCACCTTCACCTGCTCTACGCTCCTCATTATCAAGAAGATCTTCAAGTGGTTGATAAAAATCTGTCAATGGTTGAATTGAAATAACTGTTGGGTCTTCAAAATCACGTAAAACATCTAGAATTGTACAAATTGAAATTTCATCCATATATTTACATAAAACAAAATCATATTCATCTAACACTTTATGCTGACGTGGTCCAAATGAAACTTTCACTCTGTTTTGTTCAACTCCTGATTGCCTGTCACGAACATTTTGTTCATCTTCATCTTCTTTGGGCTCAATACCTATTTTTATCGGTTTATCAGGAAGCTGTATACCGTTTTTCACGTATCTAACACGATAGTTTGAATTTAGAAGTAATCTTAATTGTTCTTCATAGCGATAAGAATACCAACTATAACGAGGATCAAATACAATCTTATTATTTATTTGTAGAACACTTTGTCCAGGATTAAGATGATACTGATCAAAAGAGTTTGGATATATTGCCCAACTCCGTCCCGTACAATGATTAAGCATTGATAGAACAAGGATCTTTTGTTCATGTATTGAATTTAAGAAAACTAAGCCATCTTTATGAGCTTTAAAATTCTTAAATGTATAAAAATTAACCGAAGATGCACCACATTTAGACTGTAAGAAGAATTTTAATTGTTTTTTATAATACACATCTATGTTGTAATCCAAAACTACTGCAATCTCATGGAATTTTATCCAGTTATATAAGATTTCTGTAAGTTCTGTTTTGTATTTATTATGAATAAGTTGTAAAAAATAATCTGTATACTCTTCATTTACCTCAGAATTAAGGTTTAGAATCTCCTCTTTTATCTTTGATAAACTTTGATCTGTAAAACAAATCGCCAATTCATTCCGTAGTTTTACTTCATGAGCAATATCTTGAATCATAAAATCAAATGTATTCTTTATTTGGTATTCTTCTGCATTTATTTCACATCCTAATTCATAGAAATCAATACATGGTTCTTGACGTTCAAATAAGTAATCCATTTCTACTTTTGTGAATGATATAAAATCACGCGTTTCAGCAAATTTTTCACGTTGCCAGCGTTCTACTAAACTGTGTTTATTTTCGTATATCCTCTGTAGTCTATAAGGTTTTTGCGAAAATAAAAATGCTATAACATTATGAATACCAGCATCATAGTCTTCATTATATTCTTTAATTGTTGAGCGTTGCATTTTCATACATAATTGAATGTTACGCCCATCAATATTTTTCTGAAGAAAAAGGAATATATGGGGGATTTTAAACCTCCCATCATTTTGTTCTATTTTTTATATACTTCATCCTCATCTCCATTTAAAATGATTAGAGATTTTTCTGTTGAAAAAGAATCTCCAACTACATCTTGAATAAAATGATAATGTCCTTTAGTCTTTAATGAGAGCTTATATTCATCAGATAAAGTACGACTATAAAAGAAACATTTCTCATTTGCGTTGGAAGGCATATCTAAAATGTCATCTGTTAAGTATTTTGCAACATCCCGTTTAAATCTAAAATGTTTAGAACATGCTTCACGCTCCTTTTTATTAACTTTTTCTGGCAAATATATAAATGGCTTTGACTTATATGAGGAAAGTATATTTGTACGAGTGCTTTTACCCCAAAGTAACGACATCTTTAATGCAACAAATTCCTCACATAACATCTGAGCCCAATCTTCACATAATGGGAAATATACTATAGGCATTTTGACATCATCACTATATTCCACTTCTCTGTTAATGTAATAATCAATAATATTATTCAGAACACACAACAACTTTCTACCTTCTTTAGTATGTAAATTAAGAGAAGATAGTATATTCAAAAGAGCCTTGAATTCATGGCTTTCCTGTTTTGCTGTTTTTATAAAGTTGTCGTGTAACATATTAATTAGATTTAAGAATAATAATGTCCAAATTCATGATTGCCCGTGTCATACCGACATAAATTTCGAATAGAAAATTATCCCATGAACTCTTGATCTTTGAAGCTGGGATGACAAGTATTATATTGTTATCCTCTAAACCCTTATATTTAAGTATCGTTGTAAAGGCTAACAATTCCTTAGACTTCCTTTCTATAGTTTTTTCAGATAAAACTTCAAGAAATGACTCCATTTCTGCTATTATATCATATACTGAATCATCATCTTCATTTTCTTTATATTTAAAATCAGAATGTATCAGCAATGTTGTAGAAGAAATTTCTCCGCAATATTGAAATAGATGTTTGGTGTGTTCTTTAATAGTTTTTTTTACTTCTCTTACATTATCATGGAAAGATATTGTAAGTCCTGCTATATCATTTCCTTTAAGAGAATCTAAATATAACTCAAAAGCTTCCTGGCAATGTTCAACTGACAATACTTTATTGGCATATTCTACAATAAGTTTATTTGTAGGAACACGTTTGTTCTCATCAAGTATGAAGCATGCTGCGTATTTTGCTATTTTATTAATATTTTCATTCAAATTTCGACTAACATTATTATATCCTTGTTCAAGATCATAAAATACTAGATATCGTCCTTGTTTAAGACCATTGTGTTGTGAACTTAATAGTTCATTGAGCACAATATCAACACCTTTATCAATGACATCTTGTGCTTCATCAATAATAATATAGTCATAATCTACCTTAGTAATTTTACTGAGTTCTTTGCTTAAAAGTTTGTAAACATCATATTGACTATTATCACTTTTAATATTAAGTTCTATATTTGTTATTTCCTTGATATAATTATTGAATGTTTTGACAGTACATGAACTTAATCGTTCTTTATCTAAATCAAGCCGAACCTTACTTGCTAGCAGTCCTGTCCAACATAGATATAACCCCTTAAGACCACTATGTCTTTTAATAAATGCTTTAGCCATAGTGGTTTTTCCTGGTCCACCCTCAATTAATATTCTAGGATTTTTTCTCAAACCTTCTAGAATACTTAGATTGTCAATCTGTAACCAATCCAAAACTTCGCGAAGCGAAGTTAGTGAATATTTATAACGATCTTCAATTGATGGAGCAAGTGAGTTTACAATAGACTGTAATTCTGTCTTTGATATTATACGTTTAGAACGTTTATTTTTACGAATTACACTTAAACAGAAGTCTGCAAAAGAATTATCACTATCTTGATCTAACTTATTCCAAAGTTTATGAGAAAGGTTGATTTGAGAAGAGTCACGTGATATGTCAAGAGTACTATGAGGGAAAGCACATACATAATCAACAAATATTTGATCCTTATTTAATATCCCATTATTTAACAATGCCCATTTATAATCATGAGCTTGCTTAAATGGTGTTCTACTCATTTCCCTTAAGACCCCTTTATAGCTATAATAAAAGAACCCCCTTATCAACTCAATTATACCACCTTTAACTTCAACAATAATTGCACCTTCTTGGCATATAAGGAGAAAATCAATCTGTATTTCATTTTGACCTCCATATGGTATGTTGAAAGTTTTATCATACCACATATACCATGTCAAAGAACTTGCTTCACAATCTCGTACAATACGTTCATACATATCTTTTTCTCCCTGAAGTACATTACCACTATTGTAATTAATACCAATAGTAGAGTCAATTAGAAGAGTATCTTTATGAGATTTAATAATGATTGCCATATTGTTGTGAGTTATTTATAATTTGATTACTTCCAAAGATTTTCGTCTACAAGTTCGGACATTGAATAGTTAAACATGTCTATCAATTCTGCCCTATGATTAGGAAACATTTCTAGAACTTTTATTAGAGACTTTAATGATAAACACATTTTGACTCTATCGTAATATCCATCTCTTATATCTTGTTCAAATTCATCGAATGTTTTTAGCTTTGGCCGTGTAGTTATTTTTAATGTCTTTTCTTCCCAATAAGATTGATTTCTATAACAAAATTGCCAAAAAGACATTTTTTTGTAAAACTGCTGCTGGTTACACCATCTGGCAATTTGTACATAAAAATTTGATACTGGGGCATTATGATAGTCTTCATGCCTCATCACATATCCAACACATCCATATTGCATGAGTATTTTAATTCTTTGAAATAATTCCCAAATGTCTTTATAAAATATATCTACTTTTGTTGGAGACTGTTTAAAACCACAAAACAAATAGAACTTTGTACCTTTCTTTGGATTGTAACGTTTCCAGATTTTAAGTGATTTTTCAATTATATCATGATCTTTCCAATTATCAAAAGCAAAAATAAAATCACCATGATAACGCGACCGTGATAACATTTCTGCCATTTCTTCGCCATAAGGACTTTCTGCTAACATGCGTTCATCAAGACCTTGCCGGAATTGAAATGGGCGTTTAGTCTCTATAAGTTGCTTCAGTAGTGGTCTCCAAATAGATGGGTCAGAAGCAAGAAAATTGTCATCCCATAAATAGATATATGGCCGAACAAGTTTTCCGTTTTTATCTTTCTCATCATCCAAGAACCATTGTAATTTAGAATATGGTAATATACAATTCTCTAGTTTATTAACACAGAATGGACAATGTCTTACACAACCACGGGTTAAAAAACCTATTGAATATTTTTGATAATCTTTAAATTTTTCTCGTTTAAAACCTTTCTTAACTTGTTGATTAATAAATTGATCATATAAATGATAGTAAGGCATCTGACGAGACATGCTAATCCCATACTCTTTACCTCCATGAAAGTTTCTAAGAGTATTTAGGAATTCATCATGTTCTAATTGGTTCATATCTTGTTCACGTTTTCTACGATATTCCATTACACTTACTTCATTGGCATAAAATCCAGTTCCTCCACATTTAAACTTCTTTTCTTCCGGTGTTCCTTTTGATCGTATATATAGTTCTGGTAATTTGGTAAACGTAAAGACACAAGACAAATATATTCTTGTATAATGTAAAGTATTTGCCTGAGGATCAAGAATTAATTCAAATGGAATTCCATTATCTTGGAAAAATCCTGCCAATTTTAGTAATACAAGATTTGGGTGACGCGTACCATTATCAAGTAGATCCGCATCAATTAGTCCTATTATTTCTTGTTTTTTTGACATATTATTCATTCATTGATTTTATAAAGGCTTTGCCTTTCTCTGTCAATACATAACCGCCTGTTTTACGCGAACCTTGATACTCAATCAAATTAAGATCTTCTGAAATAAGTTGCTTAAGGATTCTATCAATAGTAGGCATTGATATTTTTATTGCATCATGCAAGTCTTTTCTTTTAGCTATTCCTAGTTCTGAAATCTTTAACAGGACACTTTTTATCTTATCATTTATCTTATCATTTATCTTATCACCATCTGAGGAAATAAAATCATCCCCAATCAAGACTCTATCACCAAAACCTTCTCTACAAGGAATCTCAATCAAGAAATAACTTCTCTCTTCATTTGTCTCAATCACAGCAGGAGCAGAGCCATTTCTTCTTAATTCGTCTTGTATGGTTGGGATACCGGTTCCTCTACCTTCGGACAACTGAAGCTCTTTGAGATAATCGCCCAAACGACGATTACGGTAGCGGCGTGACTTCAGACGTTCAGCCTTTTGGATAGCATCAATGCTGATGGAACGGTCCGGACCGGCATAACTAAGAATGGAAATCTTTTCTGGCTCAATCGTAATCTCAACCGGTTCTCGTTCTTGATAATCTCTATGATACAAAGCATTAACGACTGCCTCTTCAATTGCTTGATAAGGATAGTTGAAGAAGATTATAGATTCAGCCTTGTCTTTCTGCTTAATGATACGTTTCTTGATAACATTCGTTTTGATATAGTCCAATGCCTGTTTTATCATATCGGGAACAGGGCCAACAATCTTTGGAACCTCAATCATGTTATTGGGATTCTTAATGCAGCCCTCGGGAAAGATAACAATATCTACTTGTGTTGTCGGGAAAAATTTGGCAGGATTCTTACAGAACATCATAGCGGCCACATTCTTGACTAGTTGACGTTCAACGGGCCCTACCAGCAGGTCCATTTGCGACAACAACTCGAACAGGGACAGCTTTTCGAAATCAGCAACCAAACGACTGTTGACTGTTTGCAAGTAATCCAGAAGGCTCTCGCCATCTCACGCAATTCATCTAAGACTTCACCTCTCGCCTCAATAGTATTGGTTCCACTACGAACATACCACTTACATGGCGACTGATTACTTGCTGTAACTCGTTCACGTACATTATAAGGACGGTTCACTCCAGCTGGCACCCAAATAAGCAAAACGTATTTCCCGTCAATCTCCTGCATGTCGATTCGTGGCAAATAGAATGGCTCAATCTTATGATTGAACCCAACCATATCACGTTGTATCTTATCAAGTTCCTCTATAGGAATACCTGTCACTGGCCGTTTTGCGATACCTGTGTTTTCTTCTTCTTGAACACCTACGATGATGTATCCTCCGCCAATGTTATCAAAATCATTAGCGAAAGCACAAATGGTGCGATAAATTTTATCTGGATTCCATCCTGTTTTAAACTCAATACGGGTGGATTCTATTTTACGCTTATGAAGCAAGTCTTCTATGTTTACCGGAATAGCCATCTTGATATACTTATTTAGATTTATCCTTTTCTACATGAAGCAATTCTCTTACATCAACATCCAAAAGTTCCGCTATGCGAAATAATGTTTCCAAATCTGGTTGTGAAGCATTAGTACACCAACGAGAAACAGATGTCACATTCCTACCAACTTGCTCAGAGAGCCATTTAGCCGTTTTATTCTTTTCAACAAGGACTATTTTAATCCTATTCAATTGCTTCATAATTGAAATAATTTGTAGTTTAATGCAAATATATCAAAATTCAATGTGAAAAGCTAATATTGTTCAATTTATTTTGGTAAAATATCTTTCAATGATAATTTTATTCAAAAATTAACCACCATACCATTAGCCTTGTCAAGTTCATTCCAGCGAGTACAGAACAAATGTGAGTGGCGAACAGGAGGATAGTCTGCGAGCAGAGCACCAGTATTAATCAGTTCACACTTCTCGTTGATAATGCCGAATGATTCATAGTCGCTATTCTCAAACAAACGTTTAGTGCGCTTAAAGTATGTGGCACGAAGCACGGTAAATACCATATCCACGAACTTCCAACAATACACAAGGCTCATACGACATGTTACTACCCTTCAGCACCAGTTCTTTGTGCTTCAAGATACTAGCTACTACACTCTAGTTACCAACACGAACAAATGCCTACATCGGTCCATCATCTATGTTATAATAAGATATCTGAGCACCAGGCATCACTGTGAGTACAACGAACTCCTTGTCTTCAGCCTTTGCGAACGAGAGGTTGAATCAGGTATTGGATCAATGTGAGACTTGATAGCTTTGCTGATCTTCTCCGCATCATCTTTTACGTCATCAAGACCGACCGATAGTTTTATCATTAGCAATACCCCAAATGAGTCTGCCACCAATACCATTGGCAAAGGTGCTCACACTCTTACACCAACTTTTCGGTTTCTTCACCTCCAGAGCCCCCTTCTTATCATATTTTGTTACCCCGCCTATCAGTTGGTGAATGTCTAGTACTTCCATTTTATATATAACGTATTGACCTACTATTTATTTAAATGTTTAGAGTTCTATCGAACATAACGATTCCCCTTTATATTTTATAATATGTAGCATCTGACTCACAGAAACAACAGATGATTACTTTACCATCAAAGTCACTCTCATGGATTGCCTTCAACGCAATCTAAGCAGCCTCTGCCTTTGGATAGCCATACACACCAGTACTAATACAAGGGAAAGCGATACTCTTAATGCTCTTTTCCTTAGCAATGTCAAGTGCAGTCTTATAGCATGAAACCAGCAACTGAGACTCGTCACCATTACCATAAAAACAGGTCCGACGGTATGGATTACATACTTGCAAGGCAAGTTATATGCCCCTGTTATCTTACTCTGACCAGTTTCGCAACCGCAAGAGTCATGCACTCCTTCAAGAGTTCGCGACCTGCAGCACGATGAATAGCACCATCCACTCCTCCACCATCTAACAACGAGCGGTTAGCTGCATTAACGATTGCATCAACTGCCAGCTTGGTTATGCCACCAACGACGAGTTCTATCTGTTTCATATACTTACCTCTTATTCCATATCGGTTAAAACCATATCGCAAAATTCGTTTGCATTATTTGCATTATAAATTTTAGCGCCAATATTCTTTAATGGTTCATAGCTATGTAGAGATTTTGAACCACCAAGTAAAAATATATATAACTTATTATCATCATTCAAATAATCACGGAAATAGCTTACAGATTCATTGATATTGCCTAAGTCACCATTTGTAATCAACACGGTAACTAGATCTCTAGATCTTACGTCTAACGTTGATTTAATTCTTGAAATTGGAAACTTAGTTCCACCGTGACCATTTGTTAATAGACGCTCCCTTACGTCATCATATTTATCACTCCAATCAACGTATGCATCAATTTTATCACTAAATCCTATAAATGCAACCTTGCTTTTTGTTGATTCAAAGTATGATAAAATACCATATGATGCAAGAACAGCCTGATGCATATTAGCAGATTCCTTCATCGCAGACCCCATACTACCGGATGTATCAACGACCAACAACAAATCCATTTGTTTGCTTTCAGTACCATTATCATCATTAGATACATATCCCCACTTTTTTGTAGTCATTCCAGGAATAAGTCGTGGAGATGTCATATATGTTAACATTAAATCCAGCTCCTCTATTGGGTCACCAATTCTCCATACAGAGGGATATGTATATGAAGACTTGTTTCCTGTATTCGAAAATTCAACAATTGGTATGATATTAGCACTTTGAACATTAAACCAAAGAACTCCCTTCTGCTTATCAGACATACCTATAATACCAGCAATTGCTAATAGGTCGATGAACTCTTCTACAGAGGTTTCTTCTGCGAGTACTTCTATTGCTTCTTTGACTTTATCAGGATCCGCAAAAACAAAAGCATTTCCGTGTTCATCGCCATCTTTAGGTCTACCAACACCCCATTGACCGCTCTGTTGCTGTGATCCCTGTTGACCGTTCTGTTGCTGAGATCCTTGTTGACTACTCTGCTGGGGATTCTTTTGGTCTTCAACATATAGTTTAAAGAATATTTCTGCATATTCTTCAACTTTATCTAAAAATGACGATTTATCTTCTATGCCGTTTTTCGTGAATGAATCAGCTAATTGATGGACAATTTTTAAAAATTCAGGATCAGTTTCATTTATACCAAGATCTTCTTTCCAAATTGCCTCTTTTGTTAGAAACATTAATTTGCAATGCCTTGGACAAGCACTGATATTTGCACCTATTTTTATCCAATCGATTTCACTCTTTAAAGTTTCTTTACTATGTCTATAATAGTTTTTTGTATCAACAATAATATCAGCTGCTTGATTTGAAATTGCTCCACACGCATACTCGATATTTATACCAAGATGAGAGAAATGCTTATAATAAACATCTCTAATTCTTTTTAGCATTCTAAAATGAGTAATTACATCAAATGGGCAACACATATAGTGCTCTATTTCATGTCTTGTAAGTACTTTTACTTCATTCTGAAACTCATGATAACTTATAGGAAGTTTTCCGAAATTAAGATGAATCTGCCAAGTCTTATCTATAGTAATATAGTATTGCCCAGTTGAATAATTAGCATCATCCGGCAAAAGCATTTTGACAATAGGCATAGGAATCCCCAAGGAATTGTGATACTCCTTGACGAATACATACTCAATTGCTTCTTGGGCTTTCAATCTATATGTTTCAATATCAATTGACATTGTTTGCTTGTAAGTATTTGAATAATTCAGAATCTTCGTCCCCTTGGTAGGTAAAGATATATTTTTTCAATCTCTTAACTGACAAGTCGCATGCATCTCGTGTAATATCCAACAACTTAAATGGTTTTACTTTTTGTATGTCACCATTTGCAAGATCGGTACCAGGAATAACCGCTTGAATAAGAGATGACAGTTGAGGATTCGATATTATTGAATCTTTTTCGAGCTTAAATGTATATTCCTTTATTTCTATCTTTTTGATAGAACGGTTAACTCGCTCTGAAATGTACTGTCGATTGGGAATATCATATCTAAATGCTAATTCTGATTTTATAGCCTTAAGCTTCGAAATGTCACCTTTTGAGTTATCTATCTGGTTGTTATAGGACACAATCTTATCATAAACTGGAGCATATTTTTCATTTAAGACTGGAACAATCTCTGCAGATATTACAAGAGAATTATATGATGAGTCTCTTATTTCTTTAAGATACTCATTGAATTCTGGAACTGAAAGTGTTCCTGTCTTAACTCTTTCAAAACCCATAAGAAGATCTTTAATACCATCAAACTCATTTTTGATCATTTGTATGATATTTCGAGTTCCATCTAAATCAATATTTGTTATAAAAATGGATGTTTGCTTCCCTGAATTTGTATTTTTCCAATGTTCAGTTAAAGTTGACACATACTTTTTGCTCAGAACAGCTCTATGCCAAATCATATATGGGGCTAAAACCTCAATATGATTTACATTGACTTCTCTGTTTCCAAGGAACCATGCAAGAGCTTTTCCATATCTGTACAGGTCTTCTTTTACTCTGACGCTTAGTGGTAACTTGATTTTTGAGCACACTTTTTCTGGTGCACACATATGACAATTCTCACAAAGAATCTTGTCAACAGACAAGTTATCATTAGACTCCTTAAAGGCTCTTTCACATAGGCGATATGAAGCAATTATGTAGTTGATAAACAATTCGGCTTCTTCTGTATATGGAATATTCTTAACAATTTCTTGAAGTTCTTCTAGATTAACATCCTGAAGATATTCCTCAATACGATCATTATAAGATGATTTATCTCGTTTTCCAATAGTACTGAAACTGTCATAATCAGGCATGGTTATCGGAAGTGCAAGAGCAAATCTATCCTTGAATGGCAAAGACAATTCTGTGTTCGCATTGTCCTTTGGGTTCAAGGTTGCAAACAGGGTGAAAGCAGGAACAATCATACTCTGATCATGATATTTTACTGACCCTTCTGCGAGCAATGACAATAGAATATTTTGTGCGTATGGAGATAAACGATTTATCTCATCAATGATTTTCCATCTTGATGTGACAAATTCGTTCCAGACCACTGACAACTTACCATTATCAAGTGGTTTGTTTCCTGTCATTTGAGCAAAATCTAAACTACCAAGGATTTTTTCTTCTGTCAATTGTGGATGTCCTCTCAATATACAATCTTCAATCTTTTCCTTGGTAAGATGGCAAAACAACTGACCTAAATACTTAGACAAGGTGGTTTTTCCTCCGCCATGTCCTCCATACAACATCATTGTGCCACGCTCAACAAGTGCATTGATTACAGCAAGCGTTTCTACCAAATACACTTTTCGATCTTTCAACTTCTCGTTCGAGAACTTTGCACCTTCAAGTTCTGAATTGTGCACATACAAATTGTTTATTCGTATGTTATCCAATGCCTGAATTATATCAATATTTGTCATTATTAGTATTCTTTTGTATATGATAATTTAATAAGTCCACACTCCAATAGTTTTCGGAGATAGTCATGATCTAAATCAGATGGCGTTAACTCTAAAGACTCTTTTTGTTGAAGCCAGTTTATCTCTGTTTCCAATCCAGATTTTTTCATGATGTCTTCAAATATCTGCTGAGTTTTATTCTTATCCTCAAGCATTGTATCTAAAGTTTCATCAGAAATAGAATTCATAAAATCAGAGAGTGGCCCTAAACCATTCACAATTGTTGCCAGAGTTCCATTTTCAGAATCATATATTGAGTCAATATCATTTTGTAATTCTGGATGAGTTTTTGCAATCTTTTCCAACATAGCTTTTTTGGTCTTGTTATAGTTTGCCAAGAATTCATCAAAGCAGTCTTTTACTTCGTCAAAAATCTTTATTCCTGAACTATGGAGCTTTGCAATTTCATTATGACATTTGTTTAGTTTTGGAACGATTTCCTCAAATTTCACAGTAAGTATCTGTGGTAGTACATTAGCGTTTCTTACTGTCTTGTAATTCTTTATGAGCAGATCTATCTCACCTTCTTTTTCGAATCCATCCCAAGTTTTATTAAACGACAATTCATCTTCTGCATAGAATTCTTTTATGTCAATGTACTTGGCTTCAATATCATTCCAAGTATTCTTAATAAAATTATTCAAGCATTCAGCTACATCTCCTTTTGTTGCCAACATGGTGTCATCGAACTTCTTGAAAAGTTGCTTAAGTGTATCATCCGAATTACTTGAGATGCCAGTATCAGAAAGTATGGTTATTACTTTCTTAATAGACGCGATTCTGTTTCTTACTCGCAAGTATAGTTTTGACTTATTTTCGGACTCATTAAGTGCTGTAAGATTCTGTCCATTTTTTATAGACTGCTTAATTATTTCGGAATAGAATGATATTGTCTCATCATTCTTTTGTTCTTCCGTATATAGATCTTCTACCTTTGTATAAGCCAATTCAGAAATGTCTGCTAAACCAACAAATTCATCCTCTAAATCTGTCAAGAATCCATCAATATTATTCTCAAATTCATCTGGCTTATTAACAAATGCTGAGACATCTGATTTCAACTTTTTATTAAATTCAGAGATGATTTTATTAAATATACACTTGTCATCATCAAAAGAAATGTTTGCAAGTGTACTTAATATTGAATCAATTCTAGAAGAATATGTTTCATAATTACCTTTTAGGAAATCTCGCAATTTAGCAATATTATTTTCGTTATTCTTTGTATGTTCCTCAACCCATGACACAAATGCATCTAACCCTGGAGCTGTCATTTTTTCATACAAAGAATCAAATAACTGTTCAAGTTGCTTTGTGCATTTTTCAAAATCTTTTTTGGTAAGGATGTTTGAAATCCTTTCCTCAATTGCGTTAAGCTCATCTTGCCACTCTTGCTTGCTAAGCTCTAAGTTAAGAGTTTCGGCATATTTATCACCTTTTTTTATCTCAAGAGCCTTATTGTATTGCTTTGTAATTTTATCAATATTCATATGGTTACTCTTTTAATAAATCTTTGATATATTCATAAACCTTGGTATAACTCAATGCTTCTGCCTGACAATCTCTACAGAACTTTAAGGTTTCGTCCATTCGAACTTTATATGTAGAATTAGTCAAACTTGTTTGAAGCAAGGCCTTGAACTTATGAATATCAGACTCGTCAATTGAAGTTTCTTTTGCAGGATGCAATTTTGCATCAATGACATTTTGAACTTCTGATCTTGGCGTCAAATATCTAGCATACTGTGTCCAACACCAATCACCATCATATCTTTGTGGCTGACCATTAGGCTTAAGATCAGAAAGGTTAATAAGTTTTGATGTCAATGAATCCTGATATATTGTATTGATAGGTAACTGATATTCTTTCTCGATAAGTTCCTTCTTATTCTTTAAGGATATCAAAATACCATTAATTTGATGTTCAACAACTTTGGCTTGTGAAACTATATTTGAGATTCTCCATACGATTGATGAAATTATTGCAAATATTGATACACCATCCTTGTCTTCTAATACGATTCTCTTACAGTTTGACAGTAATCTAGATACCAATTGTAATTCAGATACATATCCTTGGAAAGGCATTTTCTCTGGATTCGCTTTCGCATAATTCTTAGAATACAACAAATCTGTTATAGCTGCTATGTGTTGAGTTGAATTCGATATTGTTGAAACAAGCTCTGTTTGCTTTTCTTCAATTCTTGTATTCAACTGACTACGCAACAAAGAGAAATCAATCTTTTCGATATACGCTTTAAGATATAGCAATTTTATCAATGTACGCCCCTTGCTAAATCCATAAGACATATCATTATTATATGAAGCTATCCAATGATCATTTAGAGAATCCTTCATAAAAGTCAGCAGTTCGTCCAACTTACTTACAGATCTCTCATTATTCATCATAGCTGTGAAAGAACACAGATGTTTAATGATGTAGTCTTCATTATCATAAGAACTCATCAATTTACTGGCAGTTTCTCTTGATAAAATATTTAATATTTGATCAAAGAATAAGGATTCGTTAATCCTATCTTCAATTGGGGGCAGATACAAAGCATTTCTAAAGTTTCCTACTTCTTGAAGGATCTTTAATAATGATTGATAACTTGATGTAGGCTTCTTTGCATTCTCCAATATATAGTACATTGCAAGATACTTACTTTTTGTATCAGTTATATCTGCAGATTCAAGACTGGTAAAATCCCAAAGAATATTGTCTTCATAATCCCTCTTTTCGCAGATTAGGTTTTCCATTGCTGACTCATGGTCTTTTTTCTGCGCAAGAGAAATTGTGTTAATAACACAACTATCCCCTTCCAATACAAGTCTGGAATAGTGTTCAATTGTTCTAATAGCCTCCTTTTGCTTTGTCCATTCTCTATTTTTAATAACGTCAATGGCTGTATGGAAGTCGTATGTACGATTGTCGTCAATCAAAACAATATCATTGCAAGATCCAGCTACTATGACAATTTTTGCCACAGAGTCAATAAAATCTGCTATTTGTCCCCCAAAATTGAACTGATAGTGATTGTAATCCTCAAAAACCAACTTTTTCATTTTACAGATTGGCAGAAGGTTACCTGAACCATCCTTACATACTTCTTCTTTCAGTTGGCTTATATATTCATGTTCTTGGAGATATACTATTCTAATAGTTTTACTTGCATTGGTATGCAAGTCATTCTTTTGTGATTTGATATAGTCTTTAAGCCTGAGGATATACTTTTTTAAAGGTTCATCCTCTAAAATAGGTACAAAGATAATTGTATTGTCACTACTACGAGAAGTCAAAAGGACACTCTGTCTGAAATTTGAGGATTCAAGTTTTTTATCCAAACTCATATCCTTATATTTCAACTTCGGAGAGCCAATAGGCTGTTCAATGATTTCCCTAATGGCACGTAATGAATACTGCATATAAATCTCATTTCCTGATTTAATTTTGCAAGTTTCAAAAAAAATACTATTAAGATTCTCAAAGTTATCATCAATTGTTTCCTCTTCGACAGAAGATTCAATAAATTTGATAGAATCTAAGATAAAATCTTTTGTCTCTCGTGTTACTTGGTCCTCATTATCCTCATACTGACTAATAAAGTCGTATGTTAACTCTAGTAATGGAATCAAGAAAGTTGTAGCAAGTGCTTTCTCTTTGTTATTTCTGCATGCAGTTGAAAAAGCAATTTTACCGTCAGAATTAGAACAAGCAGAGAGAATATAGCTAAAATACTTACCAACATTTCTTATATAATCAACGCTTGTGTATTTCCCTTGTTCTTTACACTTTTCAAGATATGCAGAAAAATCATCACTAATTGCAGGATTGAGTTCTTTTACTACAGATACTAACTCATCTGTACAGAAGAAATCTTCTGCACTATCCTTCATTGCCTCTCTGTATGAATCCTCAATCTTAATGGATTGTGGTTCAAAATCTAGTAAAAGTCTACCAACAATCGGACGAATGTAACTATTCATTTGATTGAAATAAGAAACCTTTAGGTATTTTACTTCTTCACCACTTTCATCTATTGGCTCATTGAAAATGTCCTTTACAAGGAATTCTGTTGCATCATATTCCTTATAAATACTATAATCAATGGCATCCCACAATTTCTGTATATGACCTGGACGACAACGAGACATCCACCATATAAAATTCACATATCCATTAGCGCACTCCTTCATAAACTTACGTTTAAGTAAGGCTACCGTTGGAAATGGAATCTGAATTGTCTTCAGTCTTCTATTAGCAGCTGTTTCGCTATCATTATTTCCATCTGTTCCCTTTTCTTTTGCTACTTCATAACCAGAAGCTGGTCCATTGCCAATAACTAATAAGAAAGGTTTTGTCTGAACAACTTGATCAAACAATTCACGAAGGATACCACCCCCAGATGATTCAACATAACGTTTGAGTTCATAGAATTTTGACTCAAATTCATCCACAAGGAGTATAGGAGGTGTAGTGCTTTCTAATGCTTGGCGGATAACTTCTTCGGAAAAAACAAGTTTGCTAATTTCTGATTCTTTGGTATTATTTGAATCCAATGTGACAGGAATGAAATCTTCCAAATACTGGTTTAAGCTTGGATTCTCAGAATCATCACCAGACTTAAAATCAGGGAAATCAATATCGCTTATATCATTCCAATTAGAGTTTCTCAATTTGTCGATCTGCTCTTTAATGATACTATTGATAATTCTGCTAAGTTGGTTATTTTGAACCTTACCAGATTCCAATGACTCTGCTTCCTTCTTTACAGCATCAACAATCTTAGCCAAAGGCATGTAGAAGGTAGGCGTTTTTAGCACTTCCCAACCGTAATGGAATAGATAGTATAATGTTGTTGATTTACCAATACCAAAAGCCCCCTGTAACATTATTGGTTGGATATTGCCTTTGTTACAGCCTTCTTTTAGATCAGACTCTACAGTTTCTCTTAGTTTTTTATGTTCGTTACTAAGATCAACCCATTTAGTTCTTTTTATGAGTGGGATGTAAGTTCCTGCCATATTATTACTTTAATCTAATTGTTATCGTTTTATTCAGAAGTGGAGATTCTATTTGGTATAAACCTTTTCGCAAACCTCCATATACTATTCTCTCAGAATTTGAGGTACCTTCTATTTGTTTGTTTTCTAGATTCCGCAGTACTACTTCTACTTTTGGAATAATAGTTAAAATGAACTCTGCTTTCTTTTTCCTGACCTCAATAAAGAAAGGCATATGCTCATAATTGAACTCAATGCAATCATTCTCAGAAACAATATTATTGGTTCTGGCAGCCATCGCATATTCTTCATGTCCATTAAGAGGAATCAATCTTGGCTTAAGGACATTCATTTGAGGCATGTGTTTTGTCTTAGAATAATCCTCATAGTTAACATCTACAGAGAATGAAAAATTCTCAGACCTTTCAAGATTATTCATAAACGCAATCACAGAATGGTTTAAGAATCGAGCATTTGATATTTCTATTTCTCTGAATTCTTCTTGGTCATTTGTCAACTTACAGTCTTTGGAAGAGCTATCCCAATAATAATCACCTACGTATTTATCCAGAATTTCAGTAAGAATTGGCTGCTCATTCCATCTCTCTATAAAGAAAGGAAAACCTGTTATTGATTCCTCTTCACAAATTTGATCATTCTCAGAAGCCATTTCAACAAATGGAGATATAGGACATACTCTAACAAACATTCCATCTTCTCCTATCATTTCTTCTTGAGAAACCAATAAAACCATAATAGGAGCAGCAGCCGACTGGAGTATTCCTTCGTAATCCATATAACTTCTTTTAATTGTCCATATCTGATTCTCTTTGATTTTAGGACGTAGATGCAAATAATTGACAGGCACATCATTCGAAGCGAATAAGTCGTTAATGCTGGCCAATTCTTTATCTGATACTATAATGTCTTCTTTCACCTCAGGAATTATCGGGTTCTTGAGGAAATCATTTATGATGTTCATATATTCTACGTTTGTCATAATGGTAATACTCCCGTTTCTGATATTTTGTCCAAAGCTAAAGCAATATTTTGCAAGAAAGAAATACCTTCCTCTTCATTATTAGGCACATAAGTAGAGAAAATTTTTTCTTAAAATCTTCTATCTTGCGATGGACAGAGCTTTTCGGAAGGTTATACTTATCAGCGATGGATGATAATGATATACCACCTGTATTCTGAAATATGTACTCTAAGAATATACGTGAATCTACTTGACCTACGTCTTCGATTATTGTCTTTATTGCTTTGGTTTGCTCATCGTCAAGTTGATTATAAACAATTTGATTTTCTGACATATTTGTCTTGAAGACTGACTGATCTAATAATTCAAAGACAGCTTTAGCCAAAGAAGAAACCGATACATAACCATCAGCCGACAAAAGAATATCTTCTATTGCCAGTTTAACAATTGGCTTAAAATGTTTAGTATCTTCATTTATTGGATAATGAGCAAGATACTTAACGACATCATCTAACTTATCTATCCAATTATTACCATCGGACATTGAACTTTTAACATAAGCACTATGTTCGTGAGTTTCTTCATCATAGTCTTCTTGGCATATTTCTTGAACAAGTTCCTGACACTTTTGAAAACTCAGACCGACCTTTTGTTGTTCTTCCTTAATTCTGTTTGAAACAAAAGAAATGAACATTTGTGTAAAATAATAAGACAAATATTCAAATGGCACTTTTGACAAATACTTAATCTTATTTTTGGATATAATCCACTCAAAGAACTGGTGACTCAATTCCTTAATATCATCACTTTGCCAATCATTGTCATTATGATCCGATACTATGATACTTTTCTTCCACTGGTATTTCCTCACCATCGAAGTAATCGTACCAAGTATGTTTGCGTAGCCTCTGGATGTTAGTTTTCCAGAGAGCAACTCTAATAGATATTCTTCCTTAAACATTGATTCCTAGGCTAAATTTGATTTGTAATTTGAGTTCTTCTATTTGGCTGTCACTTAAGGAGTCTATTCCATTCCAACCTCGTTGCAAATTAGTTAAATCCTTAGAATTATATGTCATTCTAAGTTTTATCAAGAAGTAAGAGTAAGGACAATCGGGATCATTTGGATTGATCTTTACCCTAAAGACATTTGTGCCCTTATTATAGTCTTTGGACGTTCCTGGAATTATCCAGCATTTTTTGTTTTCATCAAATACTCTTCCAACAACAGACGGATGAAAATCATCTTTGTCCTTGTTGTGAGCAAAATGATTATCCCAAATACCATTAGGAGCAACCCATATAGAGCCTATTACAGAACAATAAATATCCTGTAGTATGCTCTTCCAATTGGATAATTGTAAATTAATCATTTTAATGTTCTATCTATAAACTTTTTGTTACCGTTCGTTCCTTTGCATCAATCATTTAAATCAAAATACTGGCTACCCAAGAATGGCAGTTTCACTAATTTACCTTGTTTATATGCATTATAAGGCGAGAGATTCTTATGTAGCCCTAAAGCTGAAAGACGAACCACATTTGTTTCTCCCTGTTCATCTTTATCCGTAAACCATATTGTATCACGTCGTATAAACTCCTCATTTAATAGGTTAATGTCGTGAGTAGTCAATAGCATTTGTGAAGTCTGATTGCTATTAGCCAAGAATACTTTTATAAAATAGGATAGCAATTCATAATGAATGCTTGTTTCAACTTCATCTATGGGTACAAACTGGTTATTTTTCAGAAGGAAATTCAGTATTATGCCCATTCCTAAAAATCTCATAGTACCGTTTGATTCATACTCTTCAGATAATTCATATAAACTATTCCCTGTCCTATGAGTGAATGTCAATTCCGTATTTGTTATTTTACCTTTTTTCAACATTTCTGATTTTGCATCATCAGCAATTGGAGCTTTCTGAATCAGTTGTTCTAGTTCAGGCGTTATAAGTTCTTCTTCTTCATGAAGAGTAACATCTTCAATATTAAAATCCGAATCCTTTAAAAAGTTCAAAATAAATTTCTTCAGATTTCCATCCTTGTCCTTATCCAAATGACGTTTCACATATCCCAACAAAAGCATTCCAGGAGCAAGAACATCTTTTACTTGCTTTGCAAAATAGTCATAGACATCATTTAGCTTGGTCTTCCCTACATTGCAGTTTCCAAAAGCAGCAAGCACACTGCAGTTATTTATTGTGTTTCCTGCTATGGTATCCTGATTTTTCTTTGCCATTTTCAGGTTTGTTCCAAATTCTATAACTGAAGAATCTGTATAAGGATCATAGCTACGGCTATAAAGTTTTGTAGGGCGTATGGATTCATATACAGTTAATGCATCGGAAAGTAAGTGTCTGATTATCAAATAGTTGAATTGATTACAATCGATTAATATGGCGCTCTTTACGGGCGCCTTTTTTGTTGCTCAAGTATCGTTGATAATCGTTGCTAAGCCTTTTTACGCCATTTTTTGTACCTCCTGTGTACCTCACAAGCCCAAAGTCGGGTTTACTGCCTGCCAGATGGTGGACAACCTGGAACGCCTTGGAACGCTGTGGTACGCAATGAAACAGATTTGGCGAACTAAAAAGATAATTAAAATGGCTAGTAACATTGAAATTCAAAAGAAATGCGAGTGGTGTGGCACCATTTTTACCGCCCACAAGATTACTACAGCATACTGTGCACACAGGTGCGCAAACCTCGCATACAAAGATCGAGTTAGAAAAAAACGAATTCAAGAATTCCACTTGAAACATGATGTAGAATTAAAACCTAATTCTGAAAAAGAGTTCTTAACTCCTACTGAAGTTGCCGCATTTTTAGGTGTAGGCCGTACCTCAATTTATCGGTATATTAAAAACGCGGAAATCAAAGCGGTCAGATTTGATGGGAAAACTCTTGTACGGCGTTCGGATATTGATAAGATGTTTGATTACATTATTGCTTCCAATAATGAGAATAAGCCCAAAGAGAAAAATCCAATATCAGATTTCTATACCACCGCTGAAGTTAAGGAAAAGTATGGCGTAAAGGATTCCTGGATATTTCACATCGCTAAGGAACATAATATTCCACGAACCTTTCACCGAGGGAAAACCTATTGGAGCAAAAAGCATATTGATGACTACTTTGCAAAGAAAGCTCCCGATCCTGAAATCAAGGAATGGTACAGCACGCAAGACATACAGGAGAAGTTCGGTATGACGCTAACGGCCATTTATTCTTTTGTATCAAAGAATGCCATTCCCAAGAAGAAGGTTGGCATCATGGTGTACTACTCCAAGAAAGCATGTGGACATTGCCAAAGGTCTCATAGCTCCCAGAAGAGCCCAAATACTACACCATTGCCGAAGCGATGGAGCGATTCAATCTGACACGGAGATCAACTCTACCATTATGTGAAATACCATAATATTCCCCGCATCAAGGTCGGTAAATATACCAAGATCCTGCGGGCAGAGCTGGACAAGTTCTTTGAGCCTCCAAAGATAGAATAAGCGAAAGTTATTTTCCGGTGATAAACATCACCATTAGAACACCTATTTTATTTGCAACAAAAACAAGTATTAATCAAAAAACAATATAGCTATGACACTTACATGCACCAACGTAACTTTGAGACAAAAGCCATTGCGTAACGACCGCATATCTCTTTATCTGGATTATTATCCGGCCATCCGCAATCCTTATACGATGAAGATGAGTCGCCGGGAATTCCTCGGTATTTACATCTATGCCAAGCCCAAGAACGAGCAGCAAAGAATGTTCAATCAGGATATGCTGAATAAGCAGAGGCAATCCGCTGTATCCGTGTCCAGTCGCTTATCAATGAAGAATTCGGGTTCCTTGACAAGAACAAGCAAAAGGTAGATTTCCTCGCCTACTTCCGGACAAAGGCACGGGAAAAGTATGAGAAATGGGATTGTGTTTACAATCACTTCGAGAAATTTGTCGGCGGCAAATGTACCTTTGGCGATGTCACCGTAGAACTGTGCGAGAAGTTCAGGGATTACCTGCTCAAATGTAAACAGATCAATCATCCCAATGCTTACATCTCACGAAATTCGGCAGCTGGCTATTATTCGACGTTCCGTGCCTTATTAAAAATAGCCTATAAAGAGAAGATGTTGCGTGAGAACTTGAACGACTTTCTGGAAAAAATCGAATGGAAAGAGGTCAAGAAAGAGTATCTGACACTTGATGAAGTCAAGAAACTGGCGGCTACGCCATGCAAGATTCCTGTCTTAAAACAGGCCTCCCTGTTTGCTTGTATGACCGGTCTCCGTATCAGTGATATTCTGAAGCTGGACTGGCGTGATTTTGAGGTTGGCCCGGATCAAGGCTACTATATCCGTATCTGCACCGAAAAGACAGAAACCGAGGCTACCCTCCCCATTAGTCAAGAGGCACTGGAGTTGTGTGGCGAATGGGGCACCGGAAAAGTCTTAAAGGCTTAACCCGCTCCATGACCCATCATCCCTTGAAACAATGGATTGCCGAAGCCGGAATCAGAAAACACATAACCTTCCACTGCTTTAGGCACTCGTATGCGGTCATCCAAATCTCTTTAGGTACAGACATTTACACGGTATCGAAGATGCTGACGCA
>VOFI01001896.1_pt1 | contig 46270 bp, 60 predicted proteins | sample 5384131 | NCBI WGS metagenome assembly VOFI01 (sample SAMN12384728, study PRJNA508395) | human gut metagenome | isolation source: healthy gut H | host: Homo sapiens
ATTCTCTTTTAATTAAAATTCATAGTTTTTGAATGTACTGCAAACCTACTCATTGTTAAAATTCTGATAATCAATCCATATTCAAAAAGTTATATTAGTGAATATTAAAATACCGCTATTAGGTTCTCCCATCGGAAGGAACGCCAATCACATTTTTCTAAGTCGAAATACGCAGTAGTAGCATAACTTTCACGACTTGCGCCCCACCCACAAACCTTATCCTTCACAAAATCGGGATGGGTAGTGCCAAATGCCACACGAACTTCACCGTTACTTTTCAAATAGGTAAATTTGACAATTTTTCCACTCTTTAATTTCTCTTTTAACTGTTCAATCAAAACAGCTTTGGAAATCCCATCAATTTTGCGCGCATTGGTACGGATAGTAATAACTTCTGCTCTAATCGCAGTATTTGAACTCAAAATAATAGCCTGCATATCGTTATTATAAATTGATTAATACTCTTTTAATTAGTCACCACAGTAGAAACCATTGCCACGACCATAACCCATCGCATAAGAAACTGCATCAGAAGATAAGTCTTCAAACTCTTTTTTATTGGACTTTTCATTCTTGTGTGCATTGTGCGCAGCCCAACTTGCAGCTATCATAGCATCAAGCCTTGCCGCTTTCTCTTCACGAACCCGAACAGCATCTTTTTCCCAACTCCAAGCCGCTTTCAAGCATTCACCCCAAGAACGTCCCCTGCGTTGAAAATCGTTATTGTAAAGTCTATGAGCATCTTTCATCACTTGTCTTTTATTATACCGTTTCATATCGTCTTCGTTTTAATTACAATGCAAATATATGACATATACTTAATACATGCAATTTATTTACGCTAGAAATAGTTAAAAATATGACATTTATTCATTTTATGCAATATAATTCCTATTTTTGCAATAAAGCTATTTTAATTATGACTGAAAAAGAGAAAAAAGAACGAACAGTTATTCATCTTTATATAAAAGAGAATGACACTCACCACTATTTTGGCTCAATTGCCAATGTATTTGAATACTTTTCACCCGAAGAACTTGGAATAACTTACGGCTCGTTAAGAAATTATGGACTTTCTAATGAAAATTCATACCAAAATAGCAAATGTATCATTAGGAAAGGAATACTTCTATCAAAGTCGGGAAATAGGGGTAAAAATAGATAGATAGCTAACTGTTATCACACCTATAAATCCACACTATTAAGTCTATATAAATAAGTTATAACCAATTTATTATAAGGCACATAAACGAGATACATAATATAAAAAAAGAAAACATATTCTATATACCGTACTTGCGTATTTTTCTTTAACTCAAAAAGATTTTTTTGTCAATTCTAATTAAAAAAGTGGTAGTGATATGTTCTAAGTTGTATATTTGCATTGAAAATACTTGAATAGGAATCCTTTCAAGTCAGCGTATAGATAAAAAGCTATTACGCACATAATAAAATGTTTAAAAACAGCAAAAAGAAAATCACACTTGGCGTTAGTGTGCAAAAATTTGAGAACAAACCTAATAATTGGAAAATACTAACCTATAAACGCCATACAATAACCATAGAGGAACTTTGTAAACCTTATTTGCAAAGGACACTGCATTTGTCAAAACTTCAAAACAACAAGCGAAATATTTGGACTTAGAGAAAAAACGATTGCCAATTTTGACTTTGCAGATTGCGTAATATTGGATATTGACGATACATTTCTATCCATGAACGACTTTTACTTATCATTAAAAGATGAACACAAGCCGACCATCATTTATACTACGTATAGCAATATTGATAATATAAATAATAGATTTAGACTGATTTATGTTTTTAATGAGCCGATAAGAAGCAATGAATATTATAGGGGGATAGCTAATACTATTGTTTATAATATCCAAAAAGAGATTGAAGGTTTTGACTTAAAAGACAAAACATGTTTAAATGCTTCGCAACAATTCGCTGGTAATGGTAATGACAACATTGTGTATTACTATAATGATAACATATTTTGTCCTACGGATTTTGGATTTGATGAAAACAGTTTTCCAATTCAGATAGTATATTAAAAAGAGAGAGGAAGAACAACATACAAATTGACTTGGAAAGTCTGATTGGTAATTCTGAATTTATGAAGGACTTTTGGAGCATGGGCTATAAAAAAATGAAGAAATTTTCATACGTAAGTATGCCCCAATATACCCATTTATTGAAGCCACCCCATTACCTGAAACAGATTCAGATACACCTTATATATTACTGCCCGACAATTATGTAAAGATTGCCCGATATTGGTACAAAGAGCCACTAACTAAAGGTGACGGAACAATTGTCTATAAAAAGCCATGCAGTTAAATTAAAGTCAGGACACAGAAGGAAGTTACTATATGACGGTTGTCTGCTTCGCAAGATTATGTTACCTAAAATTACAATGGAACATTTGTTGTATTGTCTTGTATGTGAACGCAGATACTACGTAGATAACCAAGATAAGGTTATTACCAACAAGATACTGTACCAAATTGCAAAAGACGCTTGGAATGATACCAAACGAAGTATTAACCCCAAAAAAGAAGAAAGACAGTTTGTTGTTAATCCTAAGTATTGTGAGAAATACGGAATAAGCAAACAAGCAGCTCGAAATATAGCTGCCAAAATGTTATTGGACTTACAACTCAAACAATTATACGATACGAATTTATCGATTAAAGAGAATTTGGAATCGCTAAAAAATCAGGGTATCAAAATCGGCAAAAGTAGCCTCTATAATTGGGTAAAATCACAAAAAAATATAGTAAAAATTTGGGACTCCACAAAGCAAACCACATGTAAATATCCCCCATAGGGAGGGATTCCTCCTCCCTAAGTGAGGGGTTACGGTGGTAGAGATTTATCTATGACTTGGATAATAAACGTTCCAAGACCTTTTCATTGTGTGCTTTCCAATCAGTTCTATTCTCTTGTAAAGATTTTCCAAAATCTTCATTAGAAGGTACGCTTAAATCTTTACCACTATCTTCATAAGCATAAAAAGGGAAACATCCCATCCACCCTGTTTTTTGTATCATTTGATTAAATGTATCGTAATCATACTCACCTGATTTAAATTCCACATATATTTTACTTTCACCATTATAAGTAATAATATGTGTGCTTTATCATACGAAAAACAACGTTCCGTATTATTAAGTAACCATCCCTGAAACTCAACACCATAATGACAATGCAATTCATCATAAAACATCTCCTCTTTTTTTTATAACGAGCGCATTTAATTGTCCCCCACATCTCCTCACCTCCTTTATAAGATACTACGACCAACAACCAAAGTTCATGTAAACGAAATATAGTAATTTTATCAATATATTCATCAACCATAGTCTTTACCAAATTCCTATCCTTCCTAATCTCATCCATTTTATTAATCAACAAAGGATTGGCATTCAAGCGCTTCAAATTATCAATAGTAATTCTCTTTGTTATGATTTCTCGTGACAATTTATCCATAGTTTTGTTCAACATGTTTTTTAGTTTCATCATATTTATGTTTTGCATCTGAAATCAAATTCTTTGCGACCTCATCGTCTTCAATCGCAATAAGACGTTTAAGTGTCTTTTTATAAAGATTCTCCGCTTCAACCAATTCTGTATTCTTTGATGATTTTATTTGAACCAACTCTTCGATTTCTTTCCCTAAATTTTCTATCTTTAAAATATTGGTCTGCTGAATATTAATCTCAGCAAACATTTGAATTGACAACTGTAAAACAAGTCCATCCAATTTCCATTGTCGAAGTTCTGCCCCATTCGTACATGTTCGTGGTTTATCTTTACGATTCACTCTACCATAACATTTGTAAGTACGTCCACCACTGATATAATTTTTAGATGTTTCATTTGATTTCCCTACAGAAAAATTAGCACCGCATTCAGCCACATACCATTAAATGTTTCAATAAATTCCTCATGCCTGACTGCATTATTCTTATTATAATGCGCTTTGGAAAAGTTTATCTTGGGCTTGCTGAAACAACTCGTCTGATACAATTCGCAGACCTTCCACATGTTCCGAATATTCATAAACAATCTCTCTATCTTGCCTTTCGGATAACGGAAGTGGATTTGGTAGGGGTCTGGTTTATAAAATGTTATTCTACGATTTCCTTTATATAACTCATTGTGCATAAGTCTGTTTTTTATTGTAGAAATACGCCATTTTAAATTATCTGTATCAAATTTGTACTCTTTCACCTCTAATCCTTTTTGCTTCTCTATTCTTCTTGTACTCATTCAATTTTCCTTACGTATGGAGCAGGTACTTTCTCAGCATTCAATATCTCTGATATTTGAATTGAAGAATATCCTCAACATACATTTCAAAAAATACGGGCAACAATCTTGCTTTCGATAGGATTTATAACAATCTGTTTATTTTCATTGTGCATATACCCATACGCACGTTCATCCCCTCCTCCATGACCAGCTTGAACTTTTGTTATCTTGCCGCTTAATGAACGTTCAACAAACAATTCTATCTCATAGCTTGACATAACAGCAAGCACATGCAATAAAATAAGACTACCTACATCTTTATTAGTATCTTTTACCCACAACTTTTGTTTATCAAAATACAAGTTAATACCTTTATCTATAAACAATTTGATTTGTTCTAATAACTCCGTAGCATTTCTTGCAAGACGAGAAAATTCAGAAAATAAAATTATGTCAATATCCCCATATTCAACTCTTTCAAGCATCTTGGCATATTCAGGACGAAACTCTCCCTTTTTAAAACCACTAATAACATCTATGAAAATATCCTCTTCTGCAACGTTCCAATGGTTGTCTTCTGCAAACTTCAACAATTCCTCTTTTTGTCTATCAGTTGTTTGTTGTTGCGTACTAACACGACAATAGATTAGTATCTTCTTATCCATATTATTCATTATCTTTGCGCTGTTAATTACATCAATATCAATTAATATGGAAACAAATATACTAATAAATAAGCCAAGTCCCAAGTTTCAGGATGTGTCAATTGCACCTATGCATACAGCAGAGCATTTGCTCAATGCCACTATGGTAAAAACATTCGGATGTCCTCGTTCACGAAATGCACATATCGAAAAGAAAAAAAGCAAATGTGATTACGAACTTCCGACTTGCCCAACGGAGGAGCAAATTCATGCCATTGAAGAAAAAGTAAATGAAGCTATCGATCGCCATTTACCTGTAACCTGTGAGTTCATGACATACGAAGAAGCCAAAAGCATTGTGGACCTGAGTAAGCTTCCGGAAAATGCAAGCGAAATATTACGTATTGTCAGAATAGGAGATTACGATGCTTGCGCTTGCATCGGGCAACACGTAGAAAACACATCAGAAATAGGTCTTTTTAAAATTATCAGTTACGATTATGCCGACGGAAAATTACGCCTCAGATTCAAACTGATAAAATAGGTATGTAACAGTCTCAATCAACTAATAGATTATTAACAAAAGTCTTATCAAAGTATAAATTTATGAACAATTTGACAGCAAAATGGTAAAATTGGCATTATCTCCCTGACATTTAGTCAAACTAAGGAAGAATATGGCACTGGCACAAATTTTGTAATTTCTTTAGTGAACGACGGTTCGAAACGACGAACCGAGATTCAAGAATTAATCTGAATGTTTAACTAAAAGATAGGAGACTAAATTATGATGCCTGTTAGAAGATCTCAGAATTGGTTACCAAGTATCTTTAATGATTTCTTTGATAACGAATTAATGGCTAAAGCAAATGCTACCGCACCTGCTATTAATGTAATTGAAACCGATAAGGCCTATAAATTAGAGTTGGCCGCACCAGGGATGACTAAGGAGGATTTCAGCGTACGGATTGATGAAGAAAACAACCTGGTAATTTCAATGGAAAAGAAAGCTGAAAACAAGGAAGAAAAGAAAGACGGTCGCTATTTACGCCGTGAATTTTCATATTCTAAATTCCAGCAGACAATGATTCTGCCGGAGAACGTAGATAAAGATCACATCTCCGCGCAAGTGGAAAACGGTGTTCTGAACATCGAACTACCCAAGTTGAGTGAAGAAGAAGTGAAGAAACCTGACAGAACCATTGAAGTTAAATAAACTCATTGAATTAGTGGAAATTCCTTAATACAAAGGGATTAAAGATCACCCCGGAATCATCTCCCCATTAGAGAGAAAGATTCCGGGGTATTCTTATAAAACAAGAGTTGAAGGGTGGCAGTATTTGCGCAATACAGACATTAGTCTTGCTTTATCCACCGGCTTCACGAGATAATCATTGCAACCGGATTTCAGCGCAGCTACCTTGTCGGACTCGAAAGCATGCGCTGTAAGAGCTACAATAGGAATATTCGTATCAAACTTCCGAATCTCAGCTGTTGCCGTCAGTCCGTCCATTACCGGCATTTTCATATCCATCAACAAGAGATCTATTTTATACTCTTTTACCATCGCTACAGCCTGCTCCCCATTCACAGCGTGAAGCAAATTATAATGTTTGGACAACATAGCCGATATCAGCAGATAATTACTTGAAATATCTTCTACAACCAAGACCGTTTTTCTATCCAAAGCCGAATGCTGATTTCCGCTACGTATCAGATCATCTTTACCTGTATTCTGTCCAATGGCGATATTGGACTCCCGACGCATTTGTACCTCCGGATCGCAAGGTAGAACAGCCCAGAAAAGAGATCCCCGGCTATATTCCGATTCAAAACCGACACTTCCTCCCATCGATTCGGTAATAGCCTTACATATAGAGAGTCCAAGACCGGTGCCTTGTGCAAATTCATCCAATTTCTCAAACCGATGAAAGACTTTTCTCTTTTTCTCCTCCGGTATACCGATACCGGTATCCCTTACATAAAGACGGATTCCGGCGTCTACCACCTCGTATCCCATCTCGATAGTTCCCTGCGGCGTATATTTGATGGCATTAGTTACATAATTAGTCACCACTTGTGCAACCCGATTTTTGTCAAGTCTCACCCGGCACACACTATAAGGATTCACCGCGACCAACTGCACTTTAGGATTTGTCACCCGTTGCTTCATTGAAGATGCCATACTATCGAAATATTCTGCCAGATCAAATTCCTCATATTTCAGCTCCACCGAACCGGACTCCAACTTCGACAAATCCAGAATATCATTAATAAGTTTCAGCAGCAATTCGTTATTGGTATTGATAATCTGCATGTATTCTTCTTTATCACCCTGTTCTTCCGAATTCATCAATAGGTCAGAGAAGCCGACAATAGCATTTAGTGGAGTACGGATTTCGTGACTCATATTGGCAAGAAAGGCCGACTTGAGCTTATCCGATTGTTCGGCCAACAATTTCGCCTGTCTCAACTCCTCAATCATCCTCTCCCTGTCAGTAATATCATCCACACGAATGACAATACCGTCGATCTCTTCACTTTCATTAAATACAGGAGTAGCCAGCACTTCTACAATCCGGTTATTCTCCAGATGAAACTTGATCTTTTCCATCTGTCTTGATACCAATACTTTGCTTAGCACACAGTTGTCACAAGGAGAAGTCCGATTATGAGCACTTTTATAACAGCATTCTCCTCTTTTATAAGCCTCAAAAGAGAGGCTGGATGAACAGACAGACACATTTTCCCATTGTACTACATAATCTGTCGTGATATAGGCCAACCCCGAATTAGTGTTATTCAATACCAGTTCATTCTGTCGGATAAGTTTATTCAGCTTTTCTTTATTTTTCAGCAGAGTCAACTCTGTCTGTTTGTAGGATTCGATGCTGATTGACATTCCGGAAACATACTGATAAGGATGATCATTGAGTATGGAGGTTTCAAGTACTCCGCGGGTTTTCCACCATTCATAGTTTCCGTTTCTTCTCAGATCAGCACGATATTCTATATCCCATTCGCCGCTATCCTGTTTGAGCACCGCATCCATTGTATCGACAAACCGTTGCCGATCATCAGGGTGCACACACTCTGCAAACTTTTCAAACGAATTGATATCCAAAGCATTCCGCCCGATCTTATCAAATCCTTCACCAAAGCTTACCCTTTGTTTTGACGGCTCGTAAAACCAGGTATAAGCGTTCATTACTTCCATTGACATAGAGAGCACTTTAGCACGGCGCTTAAGATCATTCTGCAATTTCTGATCCCAGCGGATATTAAGCAACAGACGCTTGGTGCCATCATAGATGATATTCTTGCGCACGATGGTATCATAGCTGCGTCCGTCTTTCAATATGATTCTTTCTACCCCAAAATAAGGCTTTCCAGTAGTGAAGACTTCCAGATCTGTTTTCTGCATACGTTCCGCCTGTTCGCTATCCAGAACGCTACATACGGTTTCACCCTCATGGGTGCCGAACATCCGCATGCTTTCTTCATTGCAGAAGACATAACGAAAATCATCTTCCACATCTTTTATATGAATGGGAAGCGGTATGCTGTTCAAAATATTCTCTTGTAGCAGCTTGCGCCTTTGCAGCTCCGTATTGTTTTTACGAAAACCCACATATTTAATTACCTTTCCATCCGTCCCTCTTTCATACGGGGTACAGTTCAGTTTACAATATTGCCATTCGGATGTATCGGACAACCTGATCCGGAAATCTATTTCATACAGACAATCGCAACCACTGAGCATATCCAATAGGATAATCTCCGCTTTTTTCCAATCCTCCGGATGAATCTGTTTCTTATAGTCTTCGATGGTGAGTGCTTGGGTAGGATCGTAACCATTAAGAGGTTCATTCTCCGCATAAAACAACCGGGTACGAACATCAAAATTCCCACAACATCACCTCAGCAGCCTGCATGGCCAATGCCGTTTTTTGCTTGCTTTGCCGCAATATCTCTTGAGTATGCACAGCTTCAGTCACATCCTGTGCTATGAAAAGAAACTTATCAATCTCCTTATTTTCATCCAGAACGACCGATACAGTAATTTCAAAATAACTGATTCCTGATAAAACAGTCGGATAATGGGCTTTTGCCAGGTCAAAATCATATTTGACCGTAAAACGGATATTCTCTCCCGCACGTAGACGCCTCTTCATCTCCACCGGAATATTCGGATTCTCAAAGATATTGATTCCCAACATATCTTGTTTATCCTTCACTCCCATCATCTTTAGTCCCACACTATTAATCTCTATCAGATACCCATCGCCATCGTACAATTCCATTCCTACAGGAAGATTTTCATAAATGGTCTGCTGAAGTCGATGAATCTGAGAAGGGGTTGATGTTTGTTTGTTCATTACGTAATAACTTTGTATATCTGTTTTTTCCTTCTACAAAAATACACATAAGTTACAAGCTAACGTACATTTACAGAGAAATTTAAGTCTCTCAACCACTTTTCGGAGGCTTTTGAGGCCCTCTTCCATAAAGTCAACCGCTTTTCCGATAGCTCTTCACTGCCCAAACATTGAAAAGCAGTGCAAAGGCCAGCAACGCCCCCAGCTGTGGCAACAAATCAATAAAGCCACTCCCTTTGAGATAAACCATACGCATCACTTGCATAAAATATTTCAGAGGATTGAGCATTGTTATCCATTGCGCCCATTCGGGCATACTACGAATAGGGGTAAACAGCCCGCTCATCAGAATCAGGATCAACATACAGAACCACATGACAAACATAGCTTGCTGCATCGTAGCCGAATGGTTGGAAATGACCAGCCCGAGGCCGGATACAGCCAGGACAAATACAATGGAGAAACAATAGATGACCCAAAAAAAATGCCCCACAGGAAAGATACCATAAAGTGTCCATGCCAAAACAAAGCAAAGAGTCAGGACAACAAAACCGATCAGCCAATAGGGAATCAATTTGGCAAGAATAAAGGTAAACTTTCCGACAGGAGTTACATTGATCTGTTCAATCGTACCGGCTTCTTTCTCCCCTACTATATTTAATGCAGGCAGAAAGCCGCAAAGCATCGTAAGCAACATCACCATCAGGGCCGGAACCATAAACAGCTTATAATCCAAACGGGCATTAAAAAAGATTCTGGGTGAGAATATCAATCCGGGGCAGATTTCCGTCGGCAGAGAAAGAGGTGGTACCGCTTTCAGTCCGTAATTCTTCTCCATAGTCATTGACAATGGCAGACAAATAGGAACTTCCCAAGCCACCCTTTGGTACCATTCACGGCATTGACAGCCAAAAGTACGTTGGCAGCACTGCCATTCACCCAATCCTTCTCGAAGCCTCTGGGTATTTCAAGTAACAGGTCGGCTGTTCCCGCTTCAATCGCCTCCATACCTTTTTTCGTAAGAATCCGGCAAAGCAGTGGTCTGAAAGTAAGTTGAAGCCGTTATTTTATCCACCAGCCTGCGGGAAATAACCGAATGGTCATTATCAATTATATTCATCCGGATATTTTTTATCTCAAGATTGGCCGCCCAAGGCATAAGAAGCATAATCAGCAACAGAATCGTCACCAAATTGACAAACGACAATACAAAATAAGGAACTGCCTTCGCCAGAATGATAAACAGCGGTTTGACAGGCGATACCAACAAGACTTCCATTGTGCCTGTTTCCTTCTCACGGACAATAGAGATAGAAGTCATCATAGCGCAAATCAGCATCAGGATCAACCCCATTACTCCCGGAACAAAGTTATAAGCACTCTTCATTTGCGGGTTATACAGTAACTTTATGTCCGGAGTCAGACGAGCCGACGACGATATGCCCGGAGATATCATCTCCTGTCCTACCGCAGACACAATGCCCGTAGCATAGTTGATTTGCGAGGTCGACATATTAGGGTCTGTTGCATCCACAATCAACTGGACACGTGCGTCACCGCAATAAAGTCCGTCGGCAAAATGTTCGTTAAAGACAACCACCATATCTATTTTATTTTTCAAGAAGGCAGCCTCCATTTCCCGCGGAGAATGAAAACGCCTGGTGACAGTGAAATACTCACTAGCATCCAGCCGATCAATGATTTTCCGTGTCACCACATCATTAGAGGGATCGAGAACAGCAAGCCGGACATTTTTTACCTCCGTACTGATAGCGAAGCCGAATAGGATAATCTGCACGACAGGCATTCCCAACAGAATCAGCATCGTACGCCGATCCCGGAAAATATGGTAAAACTCCTTCTTTACGAAAGCTATAAACTGTTTCATAATCAATCTGCTTTACGTACCGCATGGCGGGCCAATTGTTGGAAAACATCATCCATCGTATCTGCTCCGAACTGCTGCTTCAGACGGGCCGGTGTGTCAAGAGCCTTGATCTGCCCGTCCACCATAATGGAAATCCGGTTACAATATTCAGCCTCATCCATATAATGCGTAGTTACAAATACAGTAATTCCCCGGTCGGCTGCCTGATAGATCAGTTCCCAGAACTGCCGGCGCGTAGCAGGGTCAACCCCGCCCGTAGGTTCATCCAGAAAGACAATTCTCGGCTCATGGAAAATAGAGACCGAAAAAGCCAGCTTCTGTTTCCAGCCCAAAGGAAGGCTTTTAACCAACGTGTTCCGCTCGGCAGAAAATCCCAAGCGCTCCAGCAGTTCATCAGTCTTCTGTTCTATATCTTTTTCCTTCATCCCATAAATCCCCGCAAACAGGCGAATATTCTCCCAAACCTTCAAATCCTCATATAGAGAGAATTTTTGGCTCATATAGCCAATATGCTTTTTCACTTGTTCCGCTTCCCGGGATATATCAAATCCGGCGACTTTCCCTACCCCGGACGTTGGCTTGCTTAGTCCGCATAACATACGCATTGCAGTCGTCTTTCCTGCTCCGTTCGCTCCCAGAAAACCGAAAATTTCTCCACGGTTCACTTGAAAAGAAACATGGTCGACCGCAGTGAAATTGCCGAAACATTTTGTCAGTTGTTCTACTTCAATAACAGGAGCCATTGTATGTTGTACTTCTTCCCGTTCCAACGAAGGCGGACAAAGAATGGAAGCAAATTCCTGTAAAATCCGTTCGGGAGTATCAATTCCATGAATCTCTCCATGATTGATAAAAGCTATCCGGTCGCACTGGCGGGCTTCATCCATAATAGGAGTCGAAACAATAATCGTAATGCCCTGTTCCCGTAAGTTTCGCAACATCTGCCAGAACTCTTTACGAGACACCGGATCAACTCCTGTGGTAGGTTCATCCAAGAACAAAATATCGGGTTTGTGAATCAGCGCACAACTTAATGCAAGTTTCTGCTTCATACCTCCCGACAAAGCTCCCGCTCTCCGCTTCTTAAAAGGCTCTATCTGTTGATAAATATCTTTAATTAAATCATAATTCTCCTGAACTGTCGTATGGAACACGGTAGCGAAAAACTCCAGATTCTCTTCTACCGAAAGATCCTGGTAAAGTGAAAAACGACCGGGCATATATCCCACTTTGGTACGAATCAGTTCATAGTCTTCCACCACATTCAGCCCTCCGACAGTTGCCGAGCCTTTATCTGCAAGCAACAGGGTCGTCAAGATGCGGAACAACGTACTCTTGCCCGCACCATCGGGACCAATAAGCCCGAAGATTTCCCCCTGCTCTACAACAAGAGAAACCTCTTTCAGAGCTTCCACTTTTCCGTAGCTCTTACTTACATACTTTACAACGACTATAGGTTCTCCTTTTCTCATCTTTCCGGTTCTTCGTCATCAAAACTTGACTCCGCCATACATACCAATTTTCAACGCTCCGTCATTTTCCACGGCAATCTTTACCGCATACACCAGATTGGCACGTTCGTTCTTCGTCAGAATGGTTTTGGGTGTAAATTCCGACCGTTCGGAAATCCACGTAATTACACCCGTATAAGCCTTCTGCTCCGAATTTCCATAATCGGAATATACCGTCACCTTATCACCCAGTTTCACTTGTGATAGCTGCTCCGAAGTGATGTAAGCCCGCAGATACATACGACCTATTTCGGCCACCTTAAACAGAGGTTTGCCAACAGCCGCCAGTTCACCGGCTTCTGCATATTTCGCTAATACCGTGCCTTCAATCGGCGACTGAATATGACACTTATTCAATTGGTCTTTCACTTGTGCCACTTGTATGGCAACGGAGTTTCCCTGCTCCGTCAAACTATTCGTGCTATTCAGCAACGATGATTCTTGAGCTGCAAGCTGTCGTTCAAGCAGTTTAACCTGCGCATCCCAGTCATCCAATTGTTTCTGGTTTGCCGCTCCTGCCGTAAGCAAATTCTCCACTCTCTTTTTCTCCCGCTCAGCCGTAGCAATCTGCTGTTTGGTAGCAGCAATTTGTTTGGCTAAATCCGGACGCTGGCTTTCCACCGATTTCATGTTAGCCTCCAGTTGTAGTTTTTTCAAGTACAACTGAAGCGTATCCACCAGGCCGATTTCCTCTCCAGTCTGCAACCGCTTCCCTTCCTCAATATCCAAATTCAACAATTTGCCGGCAGCTTCAGCGGAAACTATAACTTCCGTTGCTTCAAACGTGCCTGTCGCATCATAGTCAGGCGTTCCATTTCCGCAGGCAGATAGCATTGTCAATGCTATCCCTCCTATTCCTATTTTTATCATTCGTTTCATATCCGAAGAAAATCTAATTATTTGTAGTATACTTCAGTTGATACATGTTCATCAAGAGCTGTACTTCGTGCATCGCCTTGGTTTGTCGTGCCAAACTCTCGGAAGTCAGTTCCCGAAGCATCTCGGTCACCGTCAAAGTACCGTTCGCCACTTTGGCTTCCGTTGGCAGCTATCACCCGCCGGTCGTTGCGTAAAGTATACAAACTACCGAAGTTCCACGACAAGCGGACTCCTGCCACATAGTAAGGCGAGAATTCATTTTTCAGCATATTAAGTCCCGGATTACCGTATGCTCCCTGAACAAACAGCCCGAAACGTGGCATCAGCTGAGTTTTCAAAGCTTCTTCCTGCACTTGTAAACGTCCGTTTTGCGCATCAAACCATATCAGCTCCGGACGGTTATTCGCTATCACCGGTATATCCCATTCCGGCACCGGCTTCTGCAAAGAGATCCCGGCAGGCATCTCTTCGCCTGTCAGCAATGCAAGCATAGACAGATAGGCCTGACGAGAGGAGGTCAGTTCTATCCACTTTTGCCGGGTATTAAGCTGTTCCACACTGACAGCATCCAGATCGGACTGGCTGGCTATGCCATTCTCAATGTACGATGAAATCTGCTTATGGGTACGTTCCAGATCTTCCAGAAAGAGTTGGTTTTGCCTTAACTGTTCGTCCAGTAACAGAATTCCGAAATACACTTGATTCACCCGCTCGGTAAGTGCATACATATCTACGTTCAATTTCTCCCGGTCCACATCCGACGATGCCTTGACCTGCTCTTTTCTCGAACGAATCTCACCGCCGTCCCAAATGTTCTGTTTCAGTTCCAACATCACCTGATACTGGTCTTTCGGCAAACCTTTGATATCTACTCCGGGAACCTGTACAGGCAATTCCGTAACCTCACTCTGCCAACTGGCCTTACCCGAAAGGGTAAACTGAGGCAGATAACCTTTCGACGCATTGGCCAGATTATATTCTTTTGTCTTCTCTATCAATCCATACTGCCTTACCAGCGGATAGTTTTCCCGGGTTTTCCGTTGACACTCTTCAAGGGTGATCTGTCCATACATCAGCAGGGCAAACAGGGAAAAAAGACAAAGAAAAGATAACTCGTTTCATATTCCTATTCCTATTAATTCTTCTTTTCGACAAAGATAGGAAATAAGAACACGCAAGCAGGTTCCAATTGTTTGCAATAATGTTCTATTTGTTCGATTCCCACATAAAAAAAGTATGGGGATGTGTCAAAATCCGTATGATGACACCCCCCCATCACATCTGGGAATAATAGTTTCTAAGTCGGTATCACCCTCTTCTGTATACCGGCTCTTTATTTCTTAACCTTTCCGATAAACAGAACATTATTATCATTCTCAGTCAAAGTAGCCGCCAGTTCCTTGAGTTTCTGTTCATCCTGACCGGAGCATTTGCCGGAAGCGATCTGTTTTTTCTATCTTTTCAATCAACTGTCCCGGTTCCAGACTCTGTATAAAGTATCCACGATAAAAGCTATGGCCCGGAGCCGGAATAGGAAGGTTACCGTAAAAGTCGTTCACAAGGCGGAAATAAGAAGAAGCATTCTTCTCAGTGTCTACCAAGACATCTCCACCTCCCTCTCCCTTATTACCCCAGTAGGTGACAATGAAATGATGGGGAAGTCTGTAATATAAATGTATCGGCTTCTCATTCATATTCGGGAAAGTCATCGTGAATTTCGGCAACAGTTTATTGCCGGCGGAATCGTAAGTGAAAAGAGTATCTATACCGGTATGGAAGAAATCGAAATCGCCACAGTTCCTATAAGAGAAAACCTCTCCGTCGAAGTTCATCACCTTCGTTGCGGCAGTTGCCGGAATTTGGTTCAGTATATTCCCTTCGGTATCCACCCTGAAAGCAAGGGGCTCACCTTCCTCGAAAGGCATGTGTACAACAGATAAGCTTCCGTCTTCATTCACCCATATTTTCGCTTTATTAATTTGCATGGGAAGCGGAATATCTTTAATCCATTGCCCGTTGATATCATACATCATGATTCTTTTTCCCCCACAAAAGGTGTGAAGAAGATATGGCCGTTCTTCTCATCAATACATTCATCGTAGAGGGTGGTGTCATATTCACCGGGACCGCTTCCTACGGAACCGACATTATACAGGAACTTACCATCCCTGTCAAACAGTTTAAACACATCCTGGTTTCCCTGGCGGATACCGATATGCTTATCGGTAGCATTGATAAACCAGGCTTTGAAGTATGCCTCTTCAGAGGTCTCAAAACGCACGATGCGACAGTCTTCCACAAACTCGCTGAGCGGCACTTCTATCGTGTCTTTTACAGCCGATAAGTCACATACCGTCAGTTTGTTTCCGTTGCTTTCGATAGTAGTTACGCTTCCATCGTTTGCTTCCATAACTTTAGATTCCCGGGGGGAAGTGTTGCAAGCGGATAGGCATCCCAGCAACAAAGCGGAGGACAGGAGTAGATAAGAGGTTTTCATGCAGAATTATATTTAAGTTATTAATTACTAACAAATATACGAATAGTTCGTAACTCCGGATTGTTTGTACGGATAAATTTGATTCCGATTAAATTATATTAACTGTTTTGAAACAAACTCCACACTACCGTCTGCCATTCATTACCCCAATGATAGCCACACTCTTCAGCCCGGCCGGGAGATCAGGTTCCGGTCCGGATGTATCTTTCGGTTCGCGGGAGCATGCATTAAATTTCATTCTTTTATGGGATAAAATATGCTATTCTTTATATCGGGCCTGCTTATAAATCGTATATTTTACCTAAGTTTGCCGTGTGATAAAAACTGATTTATGGAAAAGAACAAACCTCTGGAACTGGCGCTCGACCTGCTGAAACACAGCAATATCGTATGCAATAACGAATATCGCTTTGTCACCCCCGATTTCGGGATTGTCATCAGCTTCACCCATATGGAAAGCCGCCTGTTCCGTCTGGGACAGCCCTATCGACTGAAAGAAGGAAGAATTATCCGGGGACTACGCGGCAAAGCCCGGATCACAATCAACCTGATAGAGTACAACATATATCCCCAAACCATTGCCACATTCCTCCCCGGCTCTATCATCGAACTTTTGGAGTTCACACCCGATTGTGATTTTCAGATGATTGCAGCCGACAAAGATTTCCTTCCGCTCCTGCGAGGCGACCAGCTCTTTGAATCGCATACACGGCAAAACCTTGTCATGCAGGTGACGGATACCGAATGGAAACTGTCAGATGCATATTTCACGCTGATATGGGGCACGGTTCAGGAAGTCCCTTTCCGCCGGGAAGTGGTGCAGCATCTGCTTGCAGCCTTGTTGCACAACATAAAGTATATACGCACGGAAGAAGCGAACGACACTTCCCGCAGGTTTTCACATCAGGAAGAAATATTCTGGCGGTTCATCGCATTGGTGAACGAGTTCAGCAAAAACGAACGCACCGTGGGCTTCTATGCCGACAAGTTATGCCTGACCCCACGTTACCTGAACACCCTGATCCGGCAGGTCAGTCACCAGACAGTAATGGAATGGATCAACCAGTCCGTTATTCTCGAAGCAAAAAGTGTTATTGAAACACAGCAATCTGCTTGTTTACCAAATCTCGGACGAACTTCATTTTCCGAATCCCTCTTTCTTCTGCAAGTTCTTTAAGCGAATGACGGGAATGACTCCACAGGAATATCAAAAAAGGTGAATTCACCTTGATATCCTTACTGCATATTTACCTGCCATTTTATTGTTATTTCCACTTGTTTGCTTACTCACACTTTTATCAAAACAGGTATAATAGAGGACAGTATTGCATACAGAACGCATACAAAACGCAAAATAATGCAGAATCGGATCGGAATATTCAATAAAGATGCTCTTTTCCTAAGGAACCAAAGTGGTATTTCTTTAAAAGAGAGGCGGCATTAGTTTAAAACAAAAGCTCTATTTCATTAAAACAAACGTTGCATCAGGTATAAAAGAAAGCGTAAGAAGCTTCCTATCGTCCGCTTATCTACTTTTCAGCATAGACAATCCCTCTGTTTACCCAATAGCAATCGGCGTGCAAAAGCGCGATGCAGACAACACATGCAACAAGGAAAAGAAAAACAGCCGCCATAATGCGACTCTACAGACAATAAAAGTAACTTATTGAAAAACAGGAACAGGAATATAAGCCGTTATTTGATAGCCCATAAACAAACTACCCGATGTAGCATAAGCTACATCGGGTAGAAAATACAAAACGGCATAATCAGCACTTTGCTATTTAAACTCTTCCAATACCAGTTTAAGTTCATCGATGGTCAGTTCTCCCACTTGTCTCCACAATTCGTGCCCGCGCTGCAAGAGAATAAAAGCCGGGGCTGTCTCGATATTGAACGAATCTGCCACTGCCTTGTCCTCCACGATATTCACTTTAATCACCTCGGAAACTTGCTTCTCGTAAGTCCGTACTACAGGTTCCAGCCATTCATAATGAGGAGACCAGTCTGCATAAAATTCCACCAACACCAGACGGTTCGTTCCGGATACGGCATCCAATTGCTCTGCTATATTCATTATTACACTCTTTATTGATTTATATGTACTCTCAACAACAGGCAGCAGAAAAAGTTCCGGTTTTCAGGATTGTTAAGCAAAAGTGAATGTACCGGAAGCTCCACCGCAGATTAACCGACGACACAGATTCATAATTCAATCCGATTTATATCTTCTCCGTGCATTGTGTCTGCCAATCTGTGGTGAAGCCCTAAAGTCCTTACTTATACTCTTCCCACGACTTGATCGCTATATCGTCAATGTCCATCGTGCAGAACGCATTGATAAACGCGCTCGCCAGGCGGGCATTAGTGATCAGCGGGATGTTGAGGTCGATAGCGGCACGACGGATCTTGTAACCATTGTCCAGTTCACCGGCAGTCAGATTCTTGGGAATATTGACCACCATGTCGATCTCTTTCTTATGCAACATCTCGAGTGCCTGGGGATGTCCCTCTTCACTGGGCCAATAAACACGGGTGTTCTCCACACCATTCTCGGTAAAGGAACTTTGCTGGAACCTCCTGTCGCGAAAATATCATATCCCTTCTTCTGCAACATACGGGCCGCCTCGAGCATGTCCACTTTCTGCTTCGGAGTACCGGTAGAAAGCAGAATCTTCTTCTTCGGGATGCGATAACCCACGGAAAGCATAGCCTTGAGCACGGCACAGGAAGTATCGCTGCCAATGCAACCCACTTCACCGGTCGAAGCCATATCCACTCCCAATACAGGGTCGGCTTTCTGAAGGCGGTTGAACGAGAACTGGCTCGCCTTGATCCCGACATAATCCAAATCGAACAGATTCTTCTCCGGCTTCTCAACAGGCAGGCCGAGCATGACTTTCGTGGCAAGTTCGATAAAATTGATCTTCAATACCTTGCTGACGAAAGGGAACGAACGGCTGGCACGAAGATTACACTCGATCACCTTTATATCATTGTCTTTAGCCAGATACTGAATGTTGAACGGGCCGGAGATATTGAGCGCCTTGGCTATCTCACGACTGATGCGTTTAATGCGACGAACCGTCTCTACATACAACTTCTGCGGCGGAAACTGGATAGTGGCGTCACCGGAATGTACTCCCGCAAACTCAATGTGTTCGGAGATTGCATAAGCGATGATTTCACCGTTCTGTGCCACAGCATCCATCTCCACCTCCTTGGCATGTTCGATGAACTGGCTGACCACTACCGGATGCTTCTTCGATACGTTGGCCGCCAGTTGCAGAAAGCGTTCCAGCTCTTCTTGGTTGGAGCATACGTTCATTGCCGCACCGCTGAGCACATACGACGGACGGACAAGCACAGGGAAACCTACCTTATCGACAAACGAGTTAATGTCCTCGAGTGAAGTAAGGGCACGCCACTCCGGTTGATCCACTCCGATACGGTCGAGCATGGCGGAGAATTTGTCGCGGTCCTCGGCATTGTCGATGCTCTGGGCGGATGTTCCGAGAATGTGGATGTTCTGGGCATCGAGACGCAGGGCGAGATTGTTAGGTATCTGTCCGCCGGTGGAAACAATGACTCCGTGCGGATTCTCCAGTTCAAGGACATCCATCACGCGTTCGAATGTCAGTTCGTCAAAGTAAAGCCGGTCACACATATCATAGTCGGTCGATACGGTTTCGGGATTATAGTTGATCATCACCGAACGCCATCCTTCCTTACGGATCGTATTAAGCGCCTGCACCCCGCACCAGTCGAACTCTACGGAAGAACCGATCCGGTAGGCACCCGAACCGAGAACGACGATAGAACGATGGTCACCCAGGTAAGTGACGTCGTTGGCTGTGCCGCTATAGGTCAGGTAAAGATAATTGGTCTGTGCCGGATATTCGGCAGCCAGCGTATCGATTTGCTTCACCACGGGAACAATGCCCAGGCTCTTACGGTAATTGCGGACATAAAGGCTGCCGTCTTCCATATCGCCTTCGTAGCCGATGGCACGTGCAATCTGGAAATCGGAGAATCCCTGACGCTTGGCTTGCTTGAGCAGGTCGGCAGGCAAGTCGGCTATCTGCTTGTGATTGTTCCCCCACTGATGGAGTTCCTCAAGAAGTATTCATGATATTCATCAATTTCTGGAGGAACCACTTGTCGATCTTAGTCAGTTCGTGCACCTGATCGATGGTATATCCGGCACGGAAAGCCTTCGAGATGACAAAGATACGTTTATCGGTCGGTTCGTGCAGTGCTTTGTCGATGTCGGGGATAACGAGTTCCTTGTTTTCCACAAAACCATGCATCCCCTGTCCGATCATTCGCAAGCCCTTCTGAATCGCTTCCTCAAAAGTGCGGCCAATGGCCATTACCTCACCGACGGACTTCATCGAAGAGCCGAGTTCCTTGTCCACACCGTGGAACTTACCGAGGTCCCAACGCGGAATTTTGCAGACTACATAATCAAGTGCCGGCTCAAAGAAGGCACTGGTGGTTTTCGTCACAGAGTTCTTCAGGTCGAACAACCCGTAGCCAAGTCCGAGTTTTGCAGCCACAAAGGCAAGCGGATAACCGGTAGCCTTGGAAGCCAGGGCAGACGAACGGCTCAGGCGGGCATTCACCTCGATCACGCGATAGTCTTCACTTTCGGGGTCGAAAGCATATTGCACGTTACATTCTCCCACAATGCCGATGTGGCGGATGATGCGGATGGCCAGCTCGCGCAGTTTATGATACCCTTATTGGTCAGGGGTTTGTGAAGGAGCTATCACGATAGACTCACCGGTATGGATGCCCAGCGGGTCGAAATTCTCCATATTGCAGACCGTGATACAGTTGTCAAAACGGTCACGCACCACCTCGTACTCCACCTCCTTCCAGCCACGGAGGCTCTTCTCAACCAATACCTGCGGAGAGAAGGAGAAAGCTTTTTCCACGAGTAGGTCCAGTTCTTCTTCATTGTCACAAAAACCCGAACCCAATCCGCCCAGTGCGTAAGCTGCACGGACAATGACCGGATAGCCTAATTCCCGGGCAGCACGACGGGCGTCTTCTGCGTTCTCCACCGCCTCGCTCTTGATGGTCTTCACATCGATCTCGTTCAGCTTGTCGACGAAAAGTTCACGGTCCTCGGTGTCGATAATGGCCTGTACGGGAGTTCCCAGAACTTTCACATTATATTTCTCCAGAATCCCTTCGCGGTAAAGGGCGACCCCGCAGTTCAATGCCGTCTGTCCGCCAAAGGCGAGCATAATGCCTTCGGGACGTTCCTTCCGGATCACCTTCTCCACAAAGTAGGGTGTCACGGGAAGGAAGTATATCTGGTCGGCCACGCCTTCCGATGTTTGCACGGTAGCGATGTTGGGGTTGATCAGGATGGTTTCAATGCCCTCCTCTTTCAAGGCTTTGAGTGCTTGGGAACCGGAATAATCAAATTCACCGGCCTCACCGATCTTCAAGGCACCGGAACCAAGCAGCAGTACTTTCTTTATATTGTTTTCTTTCATTATTATAATGTTTTTGAGTTTGGTTTACCACAGAGTAACACAGAGTTCCACAGAGATTATTTTCTCTTAACATCTTATAAACAAGAAATTAAAACTCTGTGAGACTCCGTGTTACTCTGTGGTAAAACAGATTCGTTTCTATCTCTTTATGCAGAATATACTTTAGAGCAACTTCACGAACTCGTCGAAGAGGAACTCCGTATCCGTGGGTCCGCTGGCTGCTTCCGGATGGAACTGTGCAGAGAACCAGGGATTCGTCTTATGGCGTATTCCTTCGTTAGAGCCATCATTCATATTGATAAACAGCGGTTCCCAGTCGGTGCCAAGTGTATTATTGTCTACCGCATAACCATGATTCTGCGAAGTGATGAAACAACGTTCCGTGCCAACCATGCGTACCGGCTGGTTGTGGCTGCGATGCCCGTATTTCAGCTTGTATATTTTAGCCCCTCCGGCTTTGCTCAGCAACTGGTTACCCATGCAGATACCGAAAATAGGTAACTTGGGATTCTGCATCGCTTTACGGATGTTCTGCACGGCAGCATCACACGTATCCGGATCACCCGGTCCGTTGGAGATGAAGAGTCCGTCGAACTTCAGATGATTGAAATCATAATTCCAGGGTACACGGATCACTTCCACATCCCGGCGAAGCAGGCAACGGATAATGTTCGTCTTCACACCGCAATCCACAAGCACCACTTTCTTCTTGTCCGCCCCTCGTTATAACGGATCACCTCTTTGCATGAAACCTTGTCTACGTAGTTCACTCCACTGTATACAGCTTCCGGAGCACTCTCCGGTTCATCGTCAAATACGATCCGTCCCATCATCACCCCATGTTCACGCAACACTTTGGTCAGCTCACGGGTATCGATCCCTGTAATGCCCGGCACCTGCTCACGCTTCAGCCAGTCAGCCAGACTCTCAACGGCATTCCAATGACTGTATTCCTGTGAGTAATCGCTTACGATAATAGCTTCGGCATGGATGCGTTCGCTCTCCATAAACGTAGCCAGTCCGTTGGGCTCTATGCTAAAAGGAGGTACACCATAGTTGCCCACCAGCGGATACGTCAGTGTCATCAACTGCCCCGCATACGAAGGGTCGGTCAGACTCTCCGGATAACCGGTCATGGCGGTATTGAACACTACTTCACCTGCCACGGGCTTTTCGTAACCGAACGACTTACCGTGGAAACGGCTCCCGTCGTCAAGGATCAAAGTCACATTCTTCATTCTTATCTTTTCTTTATTTAAGTTCACCTTTCTTTTAAAATTGGTACACCTGCTCGATGTAGTTAATAAATGCTTCGTTCAGCAGCTTCACCCCCGCCCGGTGTAGGATAGTTGCCACTGAAGTACCAGTCTCCCGTATGATTGGGACACGCCTCGTGCAGCCCCTCGAGCGGCTGGTAGACAATCTGCACTTTCGCTTTCGTTCCTTTCGGCGTCAGCAGTTCCACCATCTTTTCCGAAATCTCCTCATCGGTGAAAGGAGCATAAATATCCTTCACATAGTTTACCATCTGCTCTTTCGGCAGTCCCACCTGATCTTTCGACTTCCGGTAAGCCGATGCGATCACATCTTTCATATCCCGGTCCTTCAGCAATTCAATTGCAGCTTTAAAGGCGATGAATTCGGACATCTTCGCCATATCAATACCGTAATAGTCGGGATAGCGAACTTGCGGAGAAGAAGAGACGATGACTATCTTCTTCGGTCCCAGACGGTCGAGGATACCGATAATACTCTGTTTCAGAGTAGTACCGCGAACAATGCTGTCGTCGATAATCACCAGATTGTCGATACCGGAACGGAGACTGCCGTATGTGATGTCATATACGTGTGCTGCCAAGTCATTCCGGCTATTGCCCTCGGCAATGAAAGTGCGCAGTTTGATATCTTTGATAGCCACTTTCTCCGAACGGATACGGCGGGACAGAATCACTTCCAGTTCATCGTGATCCGGATGATGTCCCAGGCTCGCAATCTGCCGCACCTTCTCTTCATTCAGATAATTGTCCAGCCCCTGAAGCATACCGTAAAATGCCACCTCTGCCGTATTCGGGATGAACGAGAAGACGGTATGGTCGAGGTCATTATCAATCGCTTTCAGGATGTTCGGAACCAGTTTCTCACCCAGTTGTTTTCTCTCCTTGTAAATATCCGCGTCACTGCCTCGCGAGAAGTAGATCCGCTCGAACGAACAGGCTTTCTTCTCCCGTGCCTTATTGATCTGTGCCGTACGCAACTTTCCCTCTTTACTGATCAGGAGGGCCTGTCCCGGCAGTAATTCCCTGATTTCTCCTATCGGAACATTGAGTGCCGTCTGAATCACCGGACGTTCGGAAGCAAGCACCGCAATCTCGTCATCCTGATACCAGAACGCCGGACGAATCCCCCACGGGTCACGCAATGCAAAGCTCTCTCCGCTACCGGTCAGTCCGCACATCACATACCCCCCGTCCCATTCTTTACTCGACGTGCGCAACACGTTGGCAAGGTCGATGTGGTCCTCAATGTAATGCGTCACGCCCATGCCGGTCAGGCCTTCAGCCTCAGCCAGGTTAAAGAGACGTTCCACTTCACGGTCGAGCCTGTGCCCCACTTGTTCCAACATAATATACGTATCGGCATACTTACGGGGATGCTGGCCGATGGCTGTGATACGGGCAAAATTTCATCCACATTAGTCATGTTGAAGTTGCCGCAAAGAGCAAGATTCTTCGCCCGCCAGTTATTTCTTCTGAGAAACGGATGAACATAAGATATCCCGGATTTTCCGGTAGTCGAGTAACGCAGATGCCCCATATAAGCTTCTCCGGCAAAAGGCAGCGTCCGTTTGGCAAACGCGGCATCGTGCAACTGTTCTTTGCTCAGATCCTTGAAGTTGCTTTGTACTGTCTCAAATATCTCGGTGATGGCACCGGAACCCAATGCCCGCTCACGGAACATATACTCCTCACCCGGATTTGCTTCCAGTTTCACACACGCCAGACCGGCACCTTCCTGACCACGGTTATGCTGCTTTTCCATCAGCAGATAGAGCTTATTCAGCCCGTACATCCACGTTCCGTACTTCTTTTTCATAGTACTCCAGCGGTTTAAGCAAACGTATCATGGCAACGCCACATTCATGTTTCAGTTGTTCCATCTATTCTCTATTTAGCAGTTTACGCGAATCAAAAAAAATTAAAGGACTTATCGTTTTTCCCCAAGAGTTCAAACATATCTGCTCCAACTCTTGATTCGTATTATTTATACATGGGTTATCGAACTCACTCCATAGTCACACTCTCTTCCCTTATCCCGGTCGCTTCATCTTTCCCGCCTTGCAACAGTGTGTCAGAAAAAGCCTCTCTAATTATCAACGAATCAGAGCACTTTAATGTTTCCGGCCTCACAGCACGAGAAGCCGTTATCTTACAAAACTGATGCATCGGGCGGAAAGAAGAAAAGGAATAAACGGGTACCTCTGTATAGGTACTGTTACGGAAGATGTAACTTTGGGATGGAAATTCTTGGAGGATAACGGTGGGAGTCTCGATAATGCCGTCAGAAGCAAACACGAACGTTTCGCCTTGCGGCCGATATACATTTAACAGCTGGTTGTCGTTGATGATCGCTACCCCGGCGCTGTCGTATCCGCGATACTTCAGTCGCTTCAGCCCCTTGATAAGGATGGGGTAGGCTTCTCTCTTACCAATGTAGCCTACGATTCCACACATATTATCCTTTTTTTGTTTTCGCGTGCAAAGATACACAATCTATATGACATAAAGATAAGCTTTCCTATAAATATTTGACATAAACGTACAAAAAAGTTGTTTTAATACCAAAACGTTAATTAATCTATTATTTCAATCTCAAAAAGAAAGAGATTATAATTGTTTAACGATAGAATGGAAGCAACTTACAGATCGAAACAAAAAGTAGTTAATTCGCTTACAGTCCGAAACATTCTAGTTTAGATAAGATAATTAGTGTCAAGCAAACCAATTAAATATTCATCATAATGAAATTAAATCTCTATATTTACCAGACATTTTGATAGGACAATCGAGTATTATCATATAATAAAGCTAAACAGAATGAAGAAACGAGAACTTTTTAACAGCAAAGTCAAAGCAAAGGGGCAGGTAATAGAACCGCGAGATGGTTCCCGGCCCATCGTGTATGTCATGGCAGCTACATGTATGCCTGCGGTGAAGATAGAGGAATATTTCAGATGAACGGTGAAGTTATTATCATAAAAACATAAATCCTTTAAAACAATTACAATTATGTGTGGAATAGCAGGAATCTTCAATATAAAGATTCAGAGCAGGGAACTCAGGAACAAGGCTCTCCGAATGGCACGCAAAATACGTCACCGCGGGCCCGACTGGAGTGGAATGTATTGTGGCGGAAGTGCCATCCTGGCACACGAACGCCTTTCCATAGTCGATCCGCAAAGCGGAGGACAGCCTCTTTATTCGTCCGACCGGAAGCAAGTACTGGCGGTTAACGGCGAAATCTATAACCACCGTGACATCCGCGCCCAATATGCCGGCCGCTACGAGTTCCGGACCGGGAGTGACTGTGAGGTGATCCTCGCCCTTTACCGCGACAAAGGTATTCATTTCCTTGAAAAGCTGAACGGCATCTTCGCCTTTGCCCTTTATGATGAAGAAAAAAGACGAATACCTGATTGCCCGGGACCCCATCGGTGTAATACCTTTATATAGGAAAGGACGCCGAAGGACATGTCTACTTCGGCAGCGAACTCAAAGCGCTCGAAGGGTTCTGCGACGAGTACGAACCCTTCTTACCCGGACACTACTATCACAGCAAGGAAAGGACGATGAAACGCTGGTACACCCGTGACTGGATGGAATATAAAGAGGAGAACGACAAGCAGGCGGACAGCCGCTCTCCCACCCGGCAGATTCAGGACGCCCTTGAGAATGCCGTACACCGTCAACTGATGTCCGACGTACCTTACGGAGTGCTTCTTTCGGGCGGGCTGGACAGTTCTGTTATCTCTGCCATTGCCAAAAGTATGCCGCCAAACGCATTGAAACCGATGGCGCGAGCGATGCATGGTGGCCGCAGCTACACTCCTTTGCCATCGGACTGAAAGGTGCACCGGACCTGATCAAAGCACGTGAAGTAGCCGAATACATCGGTACGGTTCATCATGAAATAAACTACACCCTTCAGGAAGGGCTCGATGCCATCCGGGATGTTATCTATTTCATTGAGACATACGACGTAACTACCGTCCGTGCTTCCACACCGATGTATCTGTTGGCACGTGTCATCAAGTCGATGGGCATCAAGATGGTATTGAGCGGTGAAGGTGCCGACGAGATCTTCGGCGGCTACCTTTTATTTCCACAAAGCGCCCAATGCCCGTGCCTTTCACGAAGAGACCGTACGCAAACTGTCCAAACTGCATCTGTACGACTGCCTCCGTGCCAACAAAAGCCTTGCAGCCTGGGGAGTGGAAGGACGTGTCCCCTTCCTCGACAAAGAGTTCCTGGATGTGGCCATGCAACTCGATCCCGAAATAAAAATGGCTCCGGGAAAAGTCATCGAAAAGAAAGTCCTGCGCGAAGCCTTTGCGGATATGCTCCCTTCCGGCATCGCCTGGCGCCAAAAAGAACAGTTCAGTGACGGTGTGGGATATAGTTGGATAGATACGCTGAAAGAGATTACCGCAACGGCTGTCAGTGACGAACAGATGGCACATGCCGCAGAACGTTTTCCCATCCACACCCCCTATGAATAAAGAAGAGTATTACTACCGCAGCATCTTCGAAGAGCACTTCCCCAGTGAAAGCGCCGCCCGCAGCGTACCCAGTATCCCCAGCGTAGCCTGTTCGACAGCCGAGGCACTGGCATGGGACACCGCGTTCAAGAACCTGAACGATCCCAGCGGACGTGCCGTAAAAGGAGTACACGAAGAAGCATATTAAAAAGGGTGTAGCTCCAACAGGCAAAGGGTGTAGCCATCGGACGCCCTGGGTGTAGCCCCGACAGACGGATGGCTACACCCTATCCACGGAAGCGTTTCTCCTATTCATACTCCCGTTTCCGGTACACAGGAATGTATTGTAAAGAGATTTAAAAGAATTTTATAGCTTTGTTTAACGCAGATTAGCATCCTTATCCGGCTAAATTGCGTTACTTTTTATATCTTTGAAGGCGAACCAAAAACTGAAATATATGAAAATTAAAAAACTTCTGTTTGCCTCTGCCCTGCTTTTCTCAGCATACAATGCCTCTGCGCAAACTCAGGTCATTGCCCATCGCGGATTCTGGAAAACCGAAGGTTCTGCGCAAAACAGTATCGCCGCCTTGCTAAAAGCCGACTCCATCGGATGCTACGGTTCGGAGTTTGATGTATGGCTGGCAGCCGATGACCAGTTAGTGGTCAACCATGACCCCACATTTAAAGGGAAAAGGATGGAAAACTCACCTTCCACCGCACTGACAGCCATCAAACTCGATAATGGGGAAAGCCTGCCTACCCTTGCCAAATACTTGAAAGCGGCACAACCGCTACACACCCGGTTAATTCTTGAACTGAAAGCACACAGCACCCCACTCCGCGAAACGAAAGCCATCGAAAAAATCGTTGCCCTGGTCAAAGACATGGGACTGGAGGAACGGATGGAATATATCACCTTCTCCCTGCATGCCACCAAAGAATTTATCCGCTTGGCTCCGGAAGGCACTCCCGTCTACTATCTTGACGGTAATCTGTCACCCAAGGAGCTGAAAGAACTGGGGTGTGCCGGTCCGGACTATCATTACACCGTATTCCGCAAACATCCCGAATGGATTCAGGAATGCCATGATTTGGGCATGAAAGTGAATGCCTGGACCGTGAACAAGACGGATGACATGAAATGGCTGATCGATCGTAAAGTAGATTTCATCACCACCAACGAACCGGTACAGCTGAAAAATCTACTGAAAAAATAAATCTCGGTATCCAATCATTTTTTACATTCTCCCTTGAGTGAGTATCTACCCGCTCAAGGGATTTTTTTTCGGGCCCCCGAAAAAGTATGTTTGGGGACATGCCTATAATAATTCAAAACCAAGTCTTCCAATATTTCAAATTAATTATCTACATTTACGGTCATGCAAAAAGACATGGCATTTACAAACAGAACGTACACAACATAAAAAACATCTAAAATGAAAAAAATCCTATTCTTATTAACGATCCTTGTTTCAGTTCCCGCTTTTTCACAAAGCGCCGATGAACGTATAGGAGCTTTTTTAAATCAAGCGGATTGGTTCGGACTTGAAAAAAACTATCCGATACTAAAAGACTCCATGCAGGCGGATTTCCTAAAGCTAATGTCCGAGGCACTGATCGGCTATTACTTCAATCGTCCGGATGAAGCCCTGCAAAACATCCATAAACTACTGGTCAACCACCAAGCCGAGATTGGCGGTCAAAATGCACTTAACATGGCTATCCTTGCATGTCAGATTGATGGTCTCAAAGGGAATTATGCCACAGCCGCACAAAACTCGCGAAGCATTATGAAACAACTCAAACAGCAAAATGCAGAACAAAAGGAATGTACAAAAGCCTCGAAGGTATCTGTTATTTCTATGATCAGTTGAAGAACATTCCGGCTCCGGGCATCACATGTCCGCAAGAGGATATCATCATTCCTGTCGATATCGAGAAAGTGAAGTTACCGACAAGCATCGAGCCCAAAGGATGGCGCGGTACGACAATTCTAATACCTGTGACCATTAACGGAAAAACCTATCAATTTATTTTCGATACAGGAGCCGGAACAAGCTACATGTCGCAACGCATGGCTAAAGAAACAGGTGTACGCATTTTAAGTGATTCTTTGGAAATAAATTCCAATTTACCCGGAGCCATGACGGGAAATTTCGGAACTTTGGAGAATATGCAAATCGGGAGCATTACTTTCCATAACTCCCTCATCACCATAGCACCCCCCAATGCGTTTGACAGTATTATGATAGTTGACGCGGTTCTCGGTATGGATTTTATCGGCTTATTCGATGAAGTCCGCATTTATCCCAAAGATAAAAAAATCGTTTTTCCCAAGAGCTCCCACCTCTCCCATCTTACGGACGTAACTTGATGAAGGTTGACCGTGCACTGAAGCTGAAAGCCCAGGCAAACGGCGAAACACTTATGCTGCATTTCGATACGGGCAACAGCACAGCCGGATTGTTTTATCAGTATTACGAAAAGCATAAGACCGAATTCGAGAGTATCGGCAAAAAAGAAAAAATAACCGGTGGCGGATTCAATCATGTCGTTACAAAAGATATATTACGTTTGCCTTCATTCGATATGGAGATTGGAGATGCAACCGCCCACTTAAAAAACCTCGCAGTGGATATTACCCCCAACGGCATCCCGGCCGAAGATGACGGAAACATCGGCATGGATATGATCAATCAATTTGATTGCGTAACGATCAATCTAAAAGACATGTTCTTAAAACTCGAATAGTGTCTCAATCAGGACTACTGTAAACAGGGGGCTTCGGACAATGCCGTCAGAAAAGACGAAACAGAGTACCGAAGCCCTCATTATTTCTTCTTTTTCTTTTCGGAATCCCAACAATGAAAATGCAAAATTCATCCTCCACGCCTAACATTCATAAAAATATTTCTATATATTTGTACTTAATTACACTTACATAAATTAAAAATAAAGATGAAAAAGTTATTTGCATTATTATTCATTTCTATGATTTCGGGAATGATAATGGCCCAGATCCCGGAGATTTCGGGCACTATTGTGTTTAAAAAGGACGGACAGCCCGTCGTTGGAGCATTGGTGAGCGTATTAGGAACAGATATCAGCACCATCACAGACGTCGACGGACGTTTTACTTTAAAAGAAATCCCCGAAAAGGCACAGAGAATACGGGTAAAATACATCGGTATGCAACCCAAAGACGTAAAAATAAGACCCATAATGAATGTTACCCTCGACTTAGAGAAAAAACTGGCATTTTTTATACAAGCCGGGGTTGGAGTCAGCGGATACAATCTTGAAAACAATAACGAAGACATCTATGGAGGCAAACAATCATTTATACATCCAGGGCGGAGTCGGATTGAACTATAATTTCTCAACCTATTTTTCATTGCAGCCTTCTGTCAATGTGGTGGCCAAAGGTTGTAAGAACATGGGCAGAAGAGGCTCCGATGGCCAAGGAGAAATCACTGTCGACCCTGTATATCTGGAAATCCCTGTCCTGATAGCCGCTCGCTTCATCATATCGGATTTCGGCCGACTGATTTTCAATGCAGGCCCGTATGCCGCCATCGGAATAGCCGGCAAAGGAAAATACACCGACGAATGGGAAGGAACAAGCATGAAATTCGATCTGTTTAGCGGTGACGAAGCCGTTCTCAAACGGTTCGATGCAGGAGTGCAGGCAGGGGTTTGCTTTTTACGAAATCAAACACATCGGTTTCTCGTACACTTTCGGATACGGACTCCTAAAACCATTTAAAGAATGGAATAAAGAATGGGGAGCGACTCCACACAACATCAGCCACAACTTCGGACTTAAATATATATTCTGATACAGTCCGGATAGCGTCATAGAAAAAGGAAGCACTTGAGAAAGGGTGTTTCATAACTCACCACAGATTACACAAAACGATTTTAATCTACTGATACCAATACTATTTATCTATATAAATCCGTGTAATCTGTGGTGAATACGACTTTTCGACACATCTCCTCTTTTATAAAAAGATCCAATTGACCTGAATCAATCCATCCCTCCCATTACAAAATTCCCCCAAAGGACACAGAACAAAATCGCTTTATTACAGTTTATTAAAATACGAAGTATTCTTATTTCGATCCGGAAGCAAAAACGAGCAAAAGTATTGCAGAATGGAAGACCAGATAAAATAAATAGATATAAGACATGCTTTTTTATAAAAACAAAAGTCAAAAAGACATATCTTTGTGCGGTAACAATACAAAAGGATACATAAATCAATCAATATTGATAAAAATGGCAAGAGCGATTCAATTCACCAAGATGCATGGAACAGGGAATGATTACATCTATGTAAATACTCTCAGATTTCCAATCGCCCGTCCTGAAAAGGCAGCCATCGAATGGAGTGCTTATCATACGGGAATCGGGAGTGACGGACTTGTGTTGATCGGACACTCGGATAAAGCGGATTTCAGTATGCGCATATTCAATGCCGACGGTTCGGAGGCCATGATGTGTGGCAATGCAAGCCGATGCATCGGCAAATATCTCTATGAATACGGACTGACCTCCAAAAACGTTATCACACTGGACACCCTCTCGGGCATCAAAATATTGGAACTACCTTGAAGGACGGACCGTAGAAACTGTAACGGTCGACATGGGGGTACCACTGGAAACCGGTACGATTGACTTCGATGGCGAATTTCCGTTCCTTTCTACCCAAGTGTCAATGGGCAACCCGCATCTCGTCACTTTTGTGGACGACATCCGGATCGTCAATCTTTCGGAGATGGGACCGAAGCTGGAAAAACATCCTCTGTTCCCCGACCGTACAAATGTAGAGTTTGCCCAGATAACGGGAGAGAATACAATCCGGATGCGGGTTTGGGAAAGAGGTTCGGGCATCACACAAGCCTGCGGGACAGGTGCCTGCGCTACAGCCGTAGCCGCACACCTCACGGGACGGACGGGGCGAACCGTTAACGTAGTAATGGACGGAGGCACACTGACCATAGAATGGGACGAAGCAACAGGCCATATATCTATGACCGGACCGGCCGTAAAAGTTTTCGATGGAACCATAGAACTGAGAGAATAGTTACCCATAAAATCAGGTATCAACCCAACTGAAAAGCTAAAACAAGAACAATATGGCATTAGTAAACGAACATTTTTTGAAATTACCGGGAAGCTATCTGTTCTCGGACATAGCAAAGAAAGTCAATACTTTTAAAATAACGCACCCGAAGCGGGACATCATCCGGCTGGGGATCGGTGACGTGACCCGTCCCTGCCCAAAGCCTGTATCGAAGCCATGCACAAGGCAGTCGAAGAGATGACATCGGCCGAAACTTTCCGCGGATACGGCCCCGAACAAGGATATGACTTCCTGATCGAAGCCATCATCAAAAACGATTATGCTCCGCGCGGCATACATCTTTCACCTACAGAGGTATTTGTCAACGACGGTGCCAAAAGCGATACGGGTAATATCGGAGATATCCTCCGGCACGATAACAGCGTAGGTGTCACAGACCCCATTTATCCGGTCTACATTGACAGTAACGTCATGTGCGGACGTGCCGGAGTATTGGACACCGAAAGCGGAAAGTGGAGCAACGTCACTTATATGCCCTGCACTGCCGAAAATCATTTTATTCCGGCCATTCCGGAGAAGCGTATCGACATTGTATACCTCTGCTATCCCAATAACCCGACCGGTACGACGCTGACAAAGGCGGAACTGAAGAAATGGGTGGATTACGCATTGGCCAACGACACCCTGATTTTGTTTGATGCAGCCTATGAAGCTTACATCCGGGAACCGGACATCCCCACTCCATCTACGAAATAAAAGGGGCCAAGAAATGTGCCATCGAATTTCGCAGTTTCTCAAAAACAGCAGGCTTCACAGGAGTGCGTTGCGGATATACCGTCGTACCGAAAGAGCTGACAGCAGCCACGCTCGAAGGAGAACGCATCCCCCTGAACCGGTTGTGGAACCGCCGGCAATGCACCAAATTCAACGGTACGTCGTACATTACGCAACGTGCGGCAGAAGCGATCTACACTCCTGAGGGAAAAGAACAGATTCAGGAAACAATCAATTACTACATGACCAATGCCCGGATCATGAAAGAGGGCCTGGAATCTACCGGCCTGAAAGTGTACGGAGGGGTGAACGCACCCTATTTATGGGTAAAGACTCCAAAGGGAACAAGCTCGTGGCGCTTCTTTGACCAGATGCTATACGAAGCCAACGTAGTAGGAACTCCGGGAGTCGGATTCGGCCCCAGTGGAGAGGGATACATCCGCCTGACAGCATTTGGCGAGCGGGATGATTGTATCGAAGCGATGCGACGCATCAAGAACCGACTGTAATGACAGGCAGTCATGTCACCACAGATTACACGGATTTTCACAGATTAATAATTTATTTCATTGAAAATCAGATTAAAGCATCTGTGTTAATCCGTGTAATCTGTGGTGAATACTTGCCCCATCTTTCTTCTATTATTCGATAATCTCCGCATCCTCAATCTCTCCTTTCAGGGGAGTCTTGGGACGACGGCGGGCAAACTTGAACCAGTTGATCAGCTCGGAGACGGCATAAACCAAACTACTGACACCGATAATCATAAAGGCCGTATTACGTGCTCCGGTAGGATTAAACAGGGCTACGATACCCGCTATCAGGATCAAGACCGGTATCACATAGAAACCTCCCGGAACGGGCGTCCAACGACGTGCCATCGAAAGAGAGGCAATCTGCTGCACACCTCCCATAATCAGGATAAAGCCCAACAGAAACATCAGTACGTCGGCAAAGAACCCCGGCATCGTGACCAGCCAAAGTCCGAATAGCAGACTGCCCACTCCCTCGATGGGGAAACGGCGGGACACACCCGGTTCCGGCTTTGTTCCGAAATAGCCGATCAGCAATAAATCCGGAATCAGGAACAGGACGCCGATGGTTATGACAATATAGTTAATTGCCGCATCCGGCCAGAGTACCAGTACCAGACCGATGACAAGCGCACAAATAGTGCGGATAAGAGAATAATTCATTGATTTCATATCTTACATTTTTTTAACGGGATATCCCGCATACATTCTGCGAATATACGTGTTTCTGTCTACATATAAAAGAACAAATGAATTTTGTAATAAGTTCATAGCAAGATTGTAATATCTATTACATCATGCAAGCGTACTTTTGCAAAAAAATAAGTAAACTCTTATCCGAATGAAATCAGACGAAGCGAAACGTAAAAAGCTTTATGTAGAACGGGACATCAGTTGGATGTATTTCAATCAACGCATTTTGCTTGAAGCTGCCCGCCCGGAAGTTCCGTTACTGGAACAACTTACCTTTCTGGGCATTTACTCTAACAATTTAGACGAGTTCTTCCGCGTTCGCGTAGCTACACTGAACCGCATTGTAGAGTACGATGACAAGAACATCCGTGAAGAGCGTGACACGGCCGCACGCACCTTGAAACAGATCGGAAAGCTGCACAATCAATACTACCGGCAGTTTGAAGAAACGTTCGCCTCGATCATGGAGAAGTTAAAGCAAGAAAACATCCACGTCATCAAAGATACCGAACTGACACCGGAACAGGAACACTTCATCACTTCACTCTACCGGAACCGGCTGAATGGGTCTACCAATCCGCTCTTTCTTACTAAAACGTCCCGTCATACGGACGACCAGACCGATGAAGACATCTACCTTGCCATCCGCCTGTTGCGCAAAGACAGTGAGGGAAAAGTGAAAATGAAAGATTATGCCGTCATCGGGCTCCCCACCGCCGAGTTCGGACGCTTCATCCGCCTGCCGGATTCGGAAGGCAAAACCTATCTGATGTTTCTGGACGACGTTATCCGCTACTGCTTGCCGATGATCTTCATAGGCATGAATTATACGGACTATGAAGCTTACACTTTCAAGTTCACCAAAGACGCCGAAATGGAGATAGACAGTGATCTGCGTACAGGTGTGCTCCAAAAAATATCGAAGGGGATCAAAAGCCGGAAACGGGGCGAACCGATCCGTTTCGTCTATGACAAAGAGATGCCGAAAGATCTGCTGCGAAAACTGACCGACCGCCTCAACGTGGATAAAAACGACACCCGTGTAGCAGGCGGGCGCTATCATAACTTCAAAGACCTGATGAAGTTTCCCGACTGCGGACGATCCGACCTGAAATATCCTGCCTGGCCTCCCGTCTTCAAACAGGAACTGAACGGGACGGAAAGTATCCTGAGACTGATCAGAAAACAGGACCGGTCGCTGCATTACCCCTATCAATCGTTCGATACCGTGATCCGTGTATTGCGCGAGGCAGCCATCAGCAAAGAAGTGAAAAGCATCAAGATGACTCTCTATCGCCTGGCCAAAGACTCGAAGGTAGTGAAAGCTCTGATCTGCGCCGCACAAAACGGAAAAAAAGTAACGGTTATCATCGAATTGCTCGCCCGTTTCGACGAAGCGTCCAACATCAGCTGGAGCAAACGCATGCAAGAGGCAGGAATCAAAGTGATATTCGGAGTGGAAGGTCTGAAAATCCACTCCAAGCTGGTACATATCGGAACACGGTTTGGCGACCTGGCCTGTATCAGCACCGGAAACTTTCATGAAGGAAACGCACGGATGTATACCGATTTCACCATCATGACAGCACATCGCTCCATTGTGAGGGAAGTAGACCGGGTATTCGACTTCATAGAGAAGCCCTACCTCCCGGTGAACTTCAAGGAACTGCTCGTGTCGCCCAACGATATGCGCAAACGGCTGACAGCCCTGATCAACCAAGAAATCAAGAACAAGCGACAGGGAAAAGAGGCATACATCCTTGCTAAAGTGAACCATATTACCGACCGGATACTGATACAGAAACTCTACGAAGCTTCGACAGCCGGTGTACAAACAGACCTGGTGGTCCGGGGCAACTGCTCCCTGGTGACCGGCATCCCGGGAGTCAGCGACAACATCCGGATCAACGGCATCATCGACCGCTATCTGGAACATCCACGCATCTTCATCTTCGCCAACGGAGGGGAAGAAAAATACTATATAGGATCGGCCGACTGGATGCCCCGCAATCTGGACAACCGCATCGAAGTGCTTACGCCTGTATACGACAAAGTGATACAAGCAGAACTGAAACGTGTGGTCTGCTACGGACTTCGCGACACGGCCAAAGGGCGAATCGTGGACGGAAGCGGCGAGAACAAGACTTGGGAAAATAGCGATGCACCTTTCCGCTCGCAGGAAGAATTATACAAATACTATAAAGAATCAGAATGAAAAAGGTAAACTATGCCGCCATCGACATTGGCTCCAATGCCGTGCGGCTACTGATAAAGAGTGTAAATGAAGAGGGTTCGCCCGAGGGTTTGTTGAGGAAAGTCCAACTGATACGCATTCCCCTCCGGCTGGGCGAGGACGCTTTCACCACCGGAGAAATATCAGAAGGGAAAGCAGAAAACTGATCCGGCTGATGAAAGCCTACAAGCAACTGATGAAAATATTCGAAGTTTCGGATTACCGTGCCTGCGCCACATCTGCCATGCGCGATGCACGCAACGGAAAAGAAATCACGCGCAAGATAGAAAAGAAAACCGGTATCCGCGTCGAAATCATCGACGGTCAGGAAGAAGCGCATATCGTCTACGATAACCACATCGAACAGCTTTTTGCTTCGGGCCAGAATTATCTGTATGTCGATGTCGGCGGCGGCAGCACAGAAATCAATCTGATCTGTGACTCCGAACTCAAAAGTTCACGCTCCTACAACATCGGAACCGTGCGCATGCTCAGCGGCATGGTGAAAAACGAAGAAAAAGAGCAAATGCGAACCGACCTCCAGGCATTGGCTGCCGAATATGCTCCCATACAGATCATAGGATCGGGAGGCAATATCAATAAGCTTTTCCGGCTGGCGGACAAAAGGATAAGAAACAGTCTTTCCTCCCGATTGAATCGTTGAAGGAAATCTGCGAAACCTTTGAAAGCGCTATCAAAAGAAGAACGGATCAAGCAGTTCAAACTGAAACCCGACCGGGCGGATGTAATTGTTCCGGCAGCGGAAATTTTTCTGGAAGTGGCAAAACAAGTAAATGCAACGGGGATCACAGTCCCGACAATCGGACTGTCGGACGGTATCATCGACAGCCTCTATACCAAGAATATGCGCATGGAAACGGACGCTAAATAAAACGGGGCACCACAGATTACACAGATTAACACAGATTATTTATCGTGTTGATTCATGGTATAAAAGAATCTATGCAAATGTGAGCTATGATTCACCACAGATTACACGGATTTTCACAGATTAATAATTTATATTCATCGGGAATTAAATAATCTGTGTTAATCTGTGTAATCTGTGGTGAAATGCAAAAGCCTATAGCGAGCTTTTCAGTATTTCCTTTGCAACCGCTCCGGTGACATCTTCATTCTCGCCATATCTCACGCCACGTTCATTGAAGCGGCGTTCTATTTCGTCAATTGTTTCCATGCCGATGCCCTCTTCACTTAAGCGGGTGGTCAATCCCAGTGAACGGAAAAATTCTTCGGTGCGGCGGATAGCTTCATCGATGCGTTCGTCACGGCTTCCGGACGTAATGCCCAGCACCCTCTCTCCATATTGCAGAATCTTGTCGCCTTTTGCTTTACGGAGCACACGCAACGTACCGGGGAAGACAATGACCAGTGTGTGTCCGTGGGTCAAGCCATGCAACGCAGTCAGTTCATGCCCGATCATGTGTGTAGCCCAATCCTGAGATACTCCCATGGCGATAAAGCCGTTCAGTGCCATAGTGGCCGACAGCATAAAATCGGACATCAACTGATAATCGTGCTGATTCTCACGGATCTTGGGAGCTATTTCCATCAAGGTCTGCAAAATGCCTTCCGCCCAACGGTCCATTACCCGGCTCTGTCCCGGAGTAGTCATATATTGCTCCATCACATGTACAAACGTATCGGCAATTCCACAAGCCACCTGATGGGGCGGCAAAGTAAACGTCACTTCCGGATCGAGGATAGAGAACAGAGGATAATTGGAATAGAAAGGATATTTTTCTTTGGTTTCATGGCGCGAAATCACGGCTCCGCTATTCATCTCCGGATCCTGTGGCAGGCAGGGTAAGAACAGTGGCAAGAGGGACGGTGTGGGTCACCGGACGCCCGGCAAGTACCAGATCCCAGGCGTCGCCGTCATACAGCAATCCGGCGGAAATCAGCTTGGTGCCATCAATGACCGATCCTCCTCCTACTGCAAGCAGATAGTCCACCTTTTCCTCCTTTCCGAGAGCGATGGCCTTACGCAAGGTCTCGATGGAAGGGTTAGGTTCAATTCCCCAAAACTCTACTGTGAAATGATTCTTCAGTGCTTCTTTCACCTGGTCATATACACCATTCTTTTTCACACTACCACCACCGAAGGTAATCATCACCCGTTTGTCCGCCGGTATTTCTTCACTCAAGCGACCGATCATCCCGCGTCCCATGATCAGTTTTACGGGATTCTGAAAAATAAAATTATCCATAGGTTATTACTTTATATCGTCATTTGTACAGAATTCAATCTGATACAAAAATAATCGCTTCTTTCCAGAAAACAAAAAGATTCGCAAGGTATTCCATACGGAAAAAAGACTTAAGCGTTTCCCGCAAAAGACTTAAACGTTTTTTGAAAACGCTTAAACGTTTCACCGAAAAGACTTAAGTGTTTAGTATGAAAGATTCAAGTCTTTAGTTTACAGGCAGCCAGGCATTGATATCTTCGGCTACAAAAAGCCAGTAAAGCAGCAATAGGATGAATATGACAACGGCAATCGCAATTAAAACTTTTCTTTGTTTCATAATGTTGGTTTCTGTTTTTAAATAAATTATATCTGAGAAACAATATAAATAACAAAATGTTTAAAAAGAGTTTCCTTTTCAAACGATCAATAATTCTTCCTTACATCTCATGTACATATAATGTACATCTGTTAGGGCCAAAAGTCCAAGGGCCATTCTATGCGCCAATTGAATCGGAGAAGAAAGATAAAAAGACAGCAATAACATCTAATAATCAAATAGTTACAAATAACAACCAACAAAAGCAGTGGACTAAAAGAAGCAGAAAGGTGAACAGTAAAAAGAATACGATTTAAAGTACATGTATAATATAATATATTTTACATTTTTCAAAAAATAAAGCGAAGTGTCCCCATGACTCATAAAAGTTTCTTTTCACAACACACTAACTTCCTTTAGGGGGGTAGACTGGCACATAGAGTGGCCCTTGGACTTTTGGCCCTTGATTTTAATTTCGAAAAAGAATTAACCATCTAATAATTAATAAATTAAACTTAAAAAGAAGCCAAAACAATGTGGTCACGAATAGCTAAACGAACAACCACTACAGATGGGTGTACAAAGAGCAAAAATACATAGCGGCCAATAGACACTTTAAAAACAATTCGTTTTTGGGGGACAAAACAAAAAATAAAAAGGAGGGCAATAAAAAAAAGAAAGATTTTATTTGTTATTCCAAACAAAGTATCTATATTTGCCCCCGTTAAATAACAATTAGCAATGATGACAATGCAAGTAAATACATATTGGTGGTGGCGCCCGTTACAACTCCGACAGTCGTAAGGGAGCAGCGCTCGTATGTATATACCTCATTAAAGATATAACAGAATTTAGAAAGAGCCCTGTCGCAACCTGCGACGGGGCTCTTTTTTTTAACCCCAAATACAAATAACAAATAAATATAGGATTATGAAAAGTTTTTTAGTTGATCAGGATGGCTATTACGGAGAATTTGGAGGTGCTTATGTCACCTGAAATCCTCCACAAGTGTGTAGAAGAGTTGCAGAATACTTATCTCGACGTAATAGAGAGCGAGGACTTCAAGAAAGAGTTCGACCAATTGTTGCGTGACTACGTAGGACGCCCTTCCCCACTCTATCCGGCCCGCCGCCTGTCAGAGAAGTACGGTTGCAAGATGTATCTGAAACGGGAAGACCTGAATCACACGGGTGCCCATAAAATCAATAACACCATCGGACAAATTCTACTGGCAAGACGCATGGGTAAGAAACGTATCATTGCGGAGACCGGTGCCGGACAGCACGGGGTGGCAACAGCCACAGTCTGTGCCCTGATGAACATGGAGTGCATCGTATACATGGGCAAAACGGATGTAGAACGCCAGCACATCAATGTAGAAAAGATGAAAATGCTGGGAGCGACAGTCGTTCCGGTCACTTCGGGCAACATGACTCTGAAAGATGCCACGAACGAAGCCATCCGCGACTGGTGCTGCCATCCGGCAGATACATACTACATTATCGGTTCTACAGTCGGCCCTCACCCGTATCCGGACATGGTAGCCCGTTTGCAGTCGGTCATCAGCGAAGAGATAAAAAAACAGCTTCAGGAGAAAGAAGGACGTGACTATCCGGACTATCTGATTGCCTGCGTGGGCGGAGGAAGCAACGCTGCCGGAACCATCTATCATTATATCGACGACGAACGGGTACGGATCGTATTGGCCGAAGCCGGCGGCAAGGGAATTGAAACCGGGATGACGGCAGCCACCATCCAACTCGGAAAAATGGGGATCATTCATGGGGCACGTACGTTTGTGATCCAAAACGAAGACGGACAGATTGAGGAACCTTATTCCATCTCCGCCGGACTGGACTATCCCGGTATCGGCCCGATGCACGCCAACCTGGCAGACAAAAAACGGGCAATGGTACTGGCTGTCAATGATGACGAAGCCATCCGTGCCGCTTACGAGTTGACCCGGCTGGAAGGAATCATTCCTGCCCTGGAATCTGCCCACGCATTGGGAGCCTTGGAAAAAATAACTTTCAAGCCGGAGGATGTAGTCGTACTGACGGTATCGGGACGGGGAGATAAAGATATAGAAACTTATCTGGGATAAATCATTTCACCACAGATTACACAGATTAACACAGATTTTTAAACTCTCGTTTGTGGAATATCAAAAAAAACTCTCTGTGAAACTCGGTGTTACTCTATGGTGAATCCAAAATCAAATTAAAAAGAAATGAAATTATGAATGCCTTCAATTATACCACCCATAGCAAGCAAGTCCTGGGCGACCTGCACACTCCGGTAAGCATTTACCTCAAAGTACGTGATATGTATCCGCAATCCGCATTAATGGAAAGCTCGGACTACCATGCCGGAGAAAACTCTCTCTCGTTCATCGCCCTCTGCCCATTGGCAAGCATCGGCATCAACAGTGGAATCGTAACCACTACTTACCCCGACAATACCCGCCGGGAAGAACCGCTCAGCCAATCGTTCCGGGTAGAAAAATGCGCTCAACCGCTTTATCAACCGGTTCCATGTGGAAGGAGACGACAAGAAATTCTGCGGGCTATACGGCTACACCACGTTCAATGCCGTGAAGTATTTTGAACACATCCCCGTGAAAGAAAGTCATGACGAACAGAATGACGCTCCCGACTTACTATACATATTATATAAGTATATCATCGTCTTCAATCACTTTAAGAATGAACTCACTCTGGTAGAGATACTGGCTGAAGGAGAAGAAAGCAATTTGTCACAACTGGAATCGGCCATTGAAAACCGTAACTATGCTTCATACAATTTCTCTGTGACCGGCCCTGTCACCAGCACCATCACCGACGAAGAACACAAGGCAAACGTACGCAAAGGCATCGCCCATTGCCTGCGGGGAGATGTCTTCCAGATTGTGCTTTCCAGACGGTTTATCCAACCTTATGCGGGTGACGACTTCAAAGTGTATCGTGCTTTGCGAAGCATCAACCCCTCTCCCTACCTGTTCTATTTCGATTTCGGCGGCTACCGCATCTTCGGCTCGTCACCCGAAACGCATTGCAAAGTGGAAAGCGGACAGGCGTATATCGACCCGATTGCCGGCACCACACGCCGCACGGGAGACACCATCAAAGACAAGGAACTGACGGAAGCTCTTTTGGCTGATCCGAAAGAAAACGCAGAACATGTAATGCTGGTGGACCTGGCACGCAACGATCTCAGCCGGAATTGCCACGACGTACGGGTAGTATTCTATAACAAAGAACCCCAATACTACAGCCATGTCATCCATCTGGTGAGCCGCGTCAGCGGTGCTCTGAACAACGGAGCAAATCCGCTCAAGACCTTTATCGACACTTTCCCTGCCGGAACCCTGAGCGGTGCGCCCAAGGTACGTGCCATGCAGCTTATCAGCGAAATAGAACCTCACAACCGCGGAGCCTACGGAGGTTGTATCGGCTTCATCGGCCTGAACGGAGAATTGAACCAGGCGATAACGATCCGCACTTTCGTAAGCCGCAACAACGAATTGTGGTTCCAGGCCGGAGGCGGTATCGTAGCACGCAGTCAGGACGAATACGAACTGCAAGAAGTCAATAATAAACTGGGGGCCCTGAAAAAGGCAATAGACCTGGCCGTAAAACTAAAAAACTGAAGTAAAATGAATAGGTTCACCACAGAGTAACACAGAGTTCCACAGAGTTTTAATCTCCTGTTTATAGGATGTTTACGAGAAAATATCTTCTCTGTGAAACTCTGTGTCACTCTGTGGTGAATCCCCCAAACAATTTCAAAACAATGAACAACGAGATAAATACCCTTAACAGACAGAAAGGAGCGATTCTCCTTCTGGACAATTATGACTCTTTTACCTACAACCTGTTGCATGTGGTAAAAAGAACAGGGAGTGACCGACATTGAAGTATTCGCAATGACGAGATAACACTGGACGAGGTGGAACGTTTCGATAAGATCATCCTCTCGCCGGGACCGGGCATACCGGAAGAAGCCGGACTGTTACTGCCCATCATCCGGAAATATGCGGCAACCAAAAGTATCCTGGGAGTTTGTCTGGGCCATCAGGCCATCGGCGAAGCATTCGGAGCCACACTCCAAAATCTGACGGAAGTATATCACGGGGTTCAGACTCCGGTCAGCATATTGAAAGAAGATATCCTCTTCAGGGGATTGGGACGTGAAATTCCCGTAGGACGCTATCACTCCTGGGTGGTGAGCCGCAAGGATTTCCCCGGATGCCTGGAGATCACGGCCGAAAGCCGGGAGGGACAAATCATGGCATTACGGCACCGGACGTACGACGTACATGGCATTCAGTTTCATCCCGAATCGGTGCTGACTCCACAGGGAAAAGAGATAATCAAGAACTTCTTAAACAACCGATAAGCGCGCCTTATGACCGCGCATGCGTAACATTGAAAAAACAAACTATATGAAACAGATTCTATACAAATTATTCGAACATCAATATCTGGGTCGCGACGAAGCCCGCACCATATTGCAGAACATTGCACAAGGCAAATACAATGATGCACAGGTGGCCTCGCTGATCACCGTCTTCCTGATGCGTAACATCTCGGTAGAGGAACTTTGCGGATTTCGTGACGCACTGCTTGAAATGCGGGTCCCGGTAGATTTGAGTGAGTTTGCCCCAAATAGACATTGTGGGAACCGGAGGGACGGCAAGAATACCTTCAACATCTCCACCACGGCTTGCTTCACAGTAGCCGGTGCCGGATTTCCGGTAGTCAAACATGGGAATTACGGTGCCACTTCCGTCAGCGGAGCCAGCAACGTGATGGAACAGCACGGAGTAAAGTTCACCGACCATACAGACCGCCTACGCCGCTCGATGGAGAAGTGTAACATCGCTTATCTGCATGCACCTCTGTTCAACCCGGCTCTGAAAGCGGTGGCACCGATACGCAAAGCATTGGCCGTACGCACGTTCTTCAATATGCTGGGCCCGTTGGTAAACCCTGTCATCCCCACCTATCAACTGCTCGGAGTATACAACCTCCCGCTGCTCCGCCTGTATACCTATACCTATCAGGAAAGCGCTACCCGCTTTGCGGTAGTACATAGCCTGGACGGATATGACGAAATCTCTCTGACCGATGAATTTAAAGTGGCGACATGTGGAAACGAGAAAATCTACACTCCGGAGAGCCTGGGCTTCAACCGTTGTCGGGAATCCGAACTCGACGGTGGAAATACCCCGGAAGATGCCACAAGAATATTTGACGCCGTAATGGAGGGAACAGCCACCGAAGCACAGAAGAATGTGGTGATCGTCAATGCGGCCTTTGCCATCCGGGTGATTTGTCCGGAGAAACCGATAGAAGAATGTATCGCCCTGGCACGGGAATCACTGGAAAGCGGCAAGGCACGGAGACTTTAAAGAAATTTGTCGAACTAAACGGATAGAAAAGCTATCACCCATCAAAGAAACATGAAAGATATATTATCTGAAATCATTGCCAATAAACGTTTTGAGATCGACCTGCAGAAACAGGCCATCCCATCGGAACAGCTTCAGGAGAAGTTATCTGACGAGGTACAGCCGGGCTACTCCATGAAGCAGGCACTGGCCTCTTCGGCTACCGGTATCATTGCCGAGTTCAAACGCCGGTCTCCGTCCAAAGGCTGGATCTATGAAAATGCATGTCCGGAACAAGTCGTGCCGGACTATATAGCCGCCGGTGCTTCGGCGCTTTCTATACTCACGGATGAAAAATTCTTCGGAGGAAGCCTGAAGGATATTCGCACAGCACGCCCTTTGGTGAATATCCCGATCCTGCGCAAAGATTTTATAATCGATGAATATCAACTGTTCCAGGCCAAAATTGTGGGAGCCGACGCCATATTGCTGATAGCTGCCGCACTGGAGGCCGATCAATGTCATGCGCTTGCCGCAAAAGCCCATGAATTGGGACTGGAAGTCTTGCTAGAAATTCATACTGCCGAAGAACTGCCATTTATAAATAAGGAGATAGACATGATAGGTATCAATAACCGCAACCTGGGCACTTTCTTCACAGATGTAGAGAATTCTTTCCGGTTAGCCGGACAGTTGCCTCAGGATGCGCTGTTGGTATCGGAAAGCGGCATCTCGGATCCGGAAACAGTGAAACGCCTGCGTAAAGCCGGGTTCCGGGGATTCCTGATCGGAGAAACGTTTATGAAAACCCAACAGCCCGGACAGAAATTAAAAGAATTTATAAACGACCTGAATTCACCACAGGTGACACAGAGTCTCACTGAGAATTTTTCAAAGAAAACATTTATAATAAAAAAAATAAAACTCAGTGAGACTCAGTGTCACTCTGTGGTGAACCCAACTTTAAACCCAAAATGATGAACGACAAATTAATAAAAGTCTGCGGGATGCGCGAAGCTGAAAATATTCGTGAGGTAGAGCAACTAAAGGTGGACATGATAGGCTTTATCTTCTATCCGAAATCTCCCCGTTGCCTCTACGAACTTCCTGCCTACATGCCGGTCAAAGCAAAGCGTGTCGGTGTCTTTGTCAACGAAGACAAAAAGGAGATCGAAATATTTGCCGACCGTTTCAGCCTGGATTATATCCAGCTGCATGGCAATGAATCGCCGGAATACTGTCATTCGCTCCGGGCTACCGGACTGCGGCTGATCAAAGCGTTCTCCATTGCCCGAAGAAAAGACTTTGAAAACATCGGAACTTACGAAGAGTCCTGCGACTATTTCCTGTTCGACACCAAATGCGAACAACATGGCGGCTCAGGAAATCAGTTCGACTGGAGCATGTTAAACAGCTATAAAGGGAAAAAGCCTTTTCTGCTTAGTGGAGGCATCAATCCATACAGTCCGCCTACACTGAAAGAGTTGCGCCATCCACAACTGGCAGGCTTCGATCTGAACAGCCGTTTCGAAACAAAACCGGGATTGAAAGATGTGGAAAGACTCAGGCACTTTCTGGAGGAACTGAGGAAATAACCCGCATCTGCACCAACCCTATATTCACATAAGACAGTAACAGATAAAAATAAAAAGTATATGAACAGAATAAACCAACTTTTCGACAGCAATCCCAGGGATTTG